>Ga0310690_10000882_pt1 | contig 58534 bp, 86 predicted proteins | sample AusTroGonzalo_MG_2_FD_207661 | JGI IMG/M metagenome (GOLD analysis project Ga0310690, IMG submission 207661) | Bovine rumen microbial communities from tropical cattle in Woodstock, Queensland, Australia - Gonzalo_04 (v2) (version 2) | ecosystem: Host-associated > Mammals > Digestive system >... | reverse complement strand
AAAGGATTATGTGTCCAACCATCTACACCAGAAACTGTGTTAACTATACTACTATAAATGTCACTATATTCACGTTTATTATCATAAGCCTCACGATCCAAACGCTTCCATTTACCAAGGTTCTGCTTAAATGATTTTTGCATATATTCAACAAATATACTGCGATTGATAATAACACGATTAGGACCTTGATATACAAGTCCTGAAGGTAAAGATAAAACCTTGTACCAAGATCTGTCATTAAATATTGTTGTAATAGGTGGTGGCACTTCACCTGAAACACGATCCTTGCTTAATACAGGTACAATAATATTGTCTGTCTCTGTATCTGTATCTTTTACTTTAGCATCTAGTCTACTGTATGACATTAAACAAGGCATTACAACTTCATGATTAATGAAATCCCAGGCACCAGACTGAATATCTCTAAACCTTTCAAACATATTCATTTTAGTTAATGTACTGCCTGAGAATATGTACATACAACGAGTAGCCTTAGAATAGAAATATGCTTCAGTTAAAGTTGAACCGATATAAGTCATACCAAGCACCGGTACAATTTCAGTAACAATGTCAACACCTTCTTTTGTCTGAACACTACAAATATAATCATTAGTGTATCTAAAGGTATTTTTACCAATTACAAAGTCTACTGATTTTGGTGCCTTGTATGCTGTTTGATTATTCATTATATTAGTTGTAAGCGCAGTTATACCATCATATACATTTAATTGCATAGCAGTTAATGTTTTAACTGCAGCAGGCATTGTATTAACTTGCTCAGTAAATATAGGTAATGCCCAGCGAGTAACATCCTTATCTTCACCTATTGTACCACCTTCCATGCCTTTCTGCTTGGCGGCATTAGTAACAAGAGTAAATACTTTATCAATTGTATTAACATCGACAGTAGGATCACTACTAAAGTTACCTTGTACCTCATTAGCTGGAAATTTGTTACTACGCTTAAATCTATCATTTATTTGGAAACAGTACAAGAAGTTCTGATTGTTCTTGTTCATTCCTGGTGCACCTGTCCAATCTGTAATACGATACGAAATACCATCAAAGGCATGGTACATTTTTCCATCAAGTACTGTATTATAACCAGTGCTATTGAAAGCAAGTACATTTGGTGTAACAGCCCAAGGTCTCATATAATCTTTACTCAGGCCACGTTTAACTTCAATAGCTGTATATGGACAAGATATACCACAGAAATCATCCATAATAATCATATTAGATGGAGCACAGTTAATGAGCTTAGTATCTTTACAAGTTATCCATTGAGTTAAACCGTATGTTACACACTGTGCCAATTGCCAACGATTATCTACAATATAATCCTGAAATAACGACGGTGTAAATACAGGCTCTGATACACTTATGTTTTGATTTTTAAATGCTTGTGATGGTAAGAAACCTGTAACACCTTCTATCTTAGCCATATCTTTAGGCAATTTAACAACATTAGTTTTACCAAAACAAGATGCAACATATAATGGTGCTTTACCTTTAAGAGTATTTGCAATAGACTCTCTTCTATGTGTATCAAGTGTACTATGTGCTATTTTATTATGACTTAAACCAGGGTCTGTTATTACCTTTGTAGCTGAACTACTCTCAATAACTCTATTTGCCATAAGGTTCAATGACCATTCTGTCTTTTTAGCACAAGCAACTACAAATTCATCATTATAATCAAGTCCAGCTGGAGGAATGCCATAACATGGCCACATAAATGTTTCATTCTTCTCACCATATTTATGTTTACCTTCTGTATCTGTTTTCTGTCTAATTGCTGAATCAATATTTTCTGCCTTCATCTGATCAGCAAGCTTACTTATAAGGTTCTCAATTTCCTCTTGAGCGATCATTGTACCACGTGCTGCCAACTTTGTTGCTTCAAGAACAGTAACCATTGCAATACCAGCTATAACACCCGCGAGATTACCACCAGAACCAAGAGCCTCAATAGTAGTCTGTGCAGTATAATCTGCAATCTGTTTAGCAAGATCATGTGCAAACGTAGTTGCAAGATATGCCATCTTGAGTTTCCAAACAGACAATACTTTTATTACAAAAGACAACTGCTGAACGTAACAAGTCATATTAACGTTTGTAACTGACTGTGCTACACAATCTGCAACAAACTGATGTTCAACAAAACCAGGACCAGCAAACACGCGCTGATTATCACTTGTACTATAGAACATATCAAGTGATCTTACACCTACAACCATACTATCAATACCTGTAGCAGGTGAATCAGTGTGCAATGCCTGTGCCATAACAGACACAAGATTCTCTGAAACTGACTGCGTAAATACATCAGCAACTTCATCTATTGTACTAAGGTTAATACTTTCATTTACAGCGAGCTTACTATCAACTGCTTTGATAGAAGGTAAGAAAACATTGAACAGGAACAACAATCCCTGTCTTTCTTTATTATACGGTGTTATGCCTGACTGTTTAAGTATCTGCTTGTCAAATGTTATATCATCTGAAAGTAATGGTTCTTTCATCTTACCTTCAGATATATTCATATCTTTAACAAACTCTTCAGATCTATCCTCATTTTCTGTTTTCTCTACTTCTCTTGTACTATTATAATGAACATAAGCATACTGTCCTAAAGTTTGCTGTAAATAAATAATTGATGCAAACTTTGGAGCATACAGATAAATACTAGGGTTTAATGCTAAACTTGTAAATGTATTCCATACAGATTCAAGTGTACCTGATGATACTTCAACGAGATTAGAAAGAGCCTTACTAATGAGTTTATTATCATATAATACTTCAGACATAAAACTTGGGGATTCATACACAGAGTCATAGTTATTAGTAATAGGTAAACACTGTACAGTATAAGTTCCATTATTATAAGTCAAATGTGATACTACTTTTGTAATAGACTTAGTTATATACCATTGCTTTTCAGCTGTACCTACTATTCTGTCTATAACAGTATTTATCTCAGACTCATGTCCCTCTGCAACAACAAACTGTGCATCCGGATCCTCACTATTTATATCTTCAGTATCTGTTAATGTATTTAATGGCTGTACTGTTCCAGAGAAACCACTATTTACATCAAAATATTTATTAGGGATCTGACCACCTGTTAAATCACCTTTTATACTAACATAACCATATCCTTGAATACATTGTATAATACCAAAGGTATCTATATCAATTATTACTGCCCATTGATCAAAGTTATTTGACATATGACAACCAAGGATAATCTTACCGTCTCGTATAGTATTTGTCCATTTTGCCTGTGATAGTACCTGTTTACATGTTATATCTGAGTATGTGTTTAAGTAAGCAATTGTGCCTGAAGGAGTAGTGTTGTTTAACAGTTCACCTAAACTCTTGTTTCTAACCTCAAGATTTATTACACCTGCAACAGTAAACTTATTCTTTATATCATAGAATGTAACATTCAACTTATTATCAATAATACGTACTAACATGAATAATGAGCTAGTGTCTTCGTCAAATACATTCAATACAGTATAGTAGCATACATCAGAGCCTATAATGTCCAATCTAGGTAACTCATAAATATTTTCCCATCTGTTACCGTTCCAATCATCCAGTTCAAAGGTGTTACGTTTAAAGATAAATGAACTATTTGAAAGTTCAAGTATATGTGTTTTATCAACCCACCAGTAATTTTCAACATCTACAGTACTATTCCATTGTTGCTTAACTAACTGGAACTCTTCTGAAGCATTTATATTACCAAGTAATTTTGACTTATTATCATTTCTAATATCAGTATATTCAACATTGAGTATATCATTTCCATCAAACTGAGAAATATCAATATTATATTGTTCACCTTCTTTATAATTAACAATAAGCTCATTATCCTCAAGATAATTAAACAAGGCAATAAGCGATTGAGATTCACCAAAAATAAATTGTATATTATAAATGCCATTATTATACTTTAGCTCAATAAACGCGTCTCGATCAATCAGTTTGTTTAACTTAAGACTATAATTGAATGTAATTTCATTATTATATCTTATACTGTATACATTATCAATATAACTTTGTAACTCATAATTATCTGTAATAACCTGCGCAAAATTACCAGTAACATCTATATAATGAAGCATTACATCAAGATTAATGTTTCTTATAATAACATCTTCACTTTCATCTGTATCGTCATCATAGTTAAAATCAAGCTCGTCATTGTGCAAATACACAGTTGCATCATTCAAATCAAATGAAGCATTTGGTATTGTAGCATGATTATTTTGTGCATTGAATATAAGATTAATGCCATTAAATCCAATAGGAATATCTATAGCATAATCTACCATACTATCATAAGTAGTTATACCGTCAAAAGTAGCTTCTCTCAAGGCCAATAGACCCTTAGTATAGAATATATGATTAATATTATCAATATCTCTGGCTATAAACTCACCTGCAACAGGTATACGAATATTATCAGCAAGCCCTACTATCTGTGTTTTTAGACCACCAATATTCTCAACTTCCTCTACCATATTACCATTAATGTTGCCTCCAATAGGTGGATAATATTGCAAGAAAGCTTTAGGCATATTATTTGAGTCAGTGTCTGTTTGTCCATAGTAAGTCACAAAATTGCTACCAGTTACACTTACAAAGTCTAGTGTAAAGCAACCATATTTATCAGGTACAACATTACCACTCATATCAAATAAATGTACAAATGGATTGAAATCTGTAATATTTACTTTAAGCCAGTTGCTAGAATAAGGTACTGTATCTCTATCAATATAAATCTTATTACTTACAAGATCACTATCCTCAATATTAAATATTTCAAGTGGAGGAACGTATTGATCATTTTCAGGATCTTCATACAATAAAAACTGAGCAGCATCTTTAATTTTATAACTTCTAAGTTTTTGAGCAGAAGTTATATAGTTATATCGCATACCTACACAAGCATGTCCTTTTAAAGCGGCTGATATAACAAGACCATCTACCTCATCTATTGCTCTAGATATAGGTTTAATTATATCACCACTTATGCCAGCTCTAAATGTACCTTGTGTCATTGAGCCATTGTTTATTACCAATGAATCAAGCCAAGCATCACTATTGTTTGGTGAAATAGTAAGATCACAATCTCCACCACTTAATGCTACTGTACCACTATCAGGATCTGTAACGAGTATAGAAGCGAGACCAATTGAAGTGTATGATGTGTAGGTTACAGCAAAGTTTTTACTTCTTCTCTTTATGTTTAATGTACCATTTTGTATTTTAAAACTTGTGAATGGCACTGTAAATGACTCTGTTGTATTACTAGCATGCTGTAAACTAACGCTAAATGACATAGTAGCACCTGCATTGCCAATTGTCGTACTATATAATGAATTAACTTTCAAATGATTATGATAAATGTCTGTCTTAAATGTTCCATATGTAAATGTTGGTGTATTTGCATTAATACCTTTCCATGGTATAATAGCATAATCATTAAAGCAAGATACAGTTACAATATTATTAGTTGTACCATGTATAACATATCCAGGCTGTGTGAAATCAATATATGCTCTCTCACGCTCATCACTTTCATAAGTATTGACGATAACCTGCGCTTCTGCATCGTTGCTATCATCTTCTAGTGTAGCTTTTGCCTGAGTATAGCTAAGAAGCTCTGTGACATATTCGACACCGGTCATTGCTTTAGCTTCTTTGATTACAATATTATTGTAATTAGTATAAGTAAAATCTTCCTCCATACTTATAGAAGCCATTTGCTGTGGATCCTGTACTCCTGGGAACCATGAATTCCAGCGTCTAGACCATTGCAATCGAACATCAGCCTCAGTATCAGGACTAAATCGATTAAAATCAAAGAAAGGCTCACTAAACTTAATAACAGTACGTTGGCGATTACGTTCGTTAAATGTTAAACGAAGAGGATTGCCATTTTCACCAATATCATGATAAGTACCAAAAAGCAACTGCTGTAACTCAGAAAGAGTCTTAATACAATAAGGTATATAAATCTGATTACTAGGATCACCTGGCTTTGGCTGCAATGTAAGAACTACAGCATATACATTAGTCTCATAAACACCATAGTCATTTGTATCACTAGAACCGGCATAATTAAAGCAGGGTACAAATCTAAATGGGAAATAATCTGCATCAGGCCAATCGTGTGCTGTTACTTCTGTGTATGTACCAATGGCATAACCGCCACTAGCATCGTTAGAAATATCTGGAATATTACACATAAAATTACCAAACCAACCTGGCACATACACAATAGTACCATTAACAAATTGAGGTGTTCCTGGCGACACTCTAAGGTAATTTTCATTATAAGTAACACCATTATATATTTCATTAAATTTATAATATCTACTGTCTTCACGATATACCTTAAAATTATTACCTTGCCATTGTATTGTTGAAGATGCTACACTAATACTGCTTAAAGAACCGCCTTTATCTTTAACAGCTAAACCACGCTGAGCAGTAATTGGATCTTCATATTTAACTGCATTGTATATAATTTCATTTGCATGTCTACGATCAGTTGCCTCAGTATTATCAGACAATAAAAGATTTGTACTACTACTTGTACCCTTAAGTTTGTATGAAGCAATATTATCTACATTTACAATATTGGCACAAGTATTATCATCAAACACATCATTCTTTGCAAGCCAATCAGACGGATTATACTCTGCATCAAAAAAGTAATAAGGACAGTCATAACCATTATAAAAATAGTTATCGCCAGGCTGACAGAGCTTAGTAAAGAAATATGTACGTGCTCTTGCACTCCAATACATTTCACCTACAGTACCTGAAGCATGCGCATTACGATTGAAACCTGGGAAATTACCAAGCTCACCATAGAATATGCTTTCATCTCTAATATCATCTGTATACACATGTGACTTATCTGTCCAAGTGATAGAGTTTCCTAACGTTATACTATTGTATCTATAAGGTACACTGACACCAGCTTTAGTAGCACTTGCAAACTCAGCTACAGTACCTATAGCTGTTTGACCTGTAAATACATTCTTTGCATAATAGACTGTGTTGCTATTTATATTAGGACTGAACATTATAGAATTAGCATAGGTATTATTAGGCTCAAGAACACCGAGACTATAGTCAATGTCCATTCTATAAATAGCTGTGAACCATACAGGTACCTGAATATCAAATATGACCTCATGACTTGTATCAAGATCATTATAGTTTGTAGTAAGACCAACAGTATTAAAAGTAAGTAAATCATTTGCTGCAAAAGAGATTACAGCACTGCTATCATAAGCTGCACCCATTATACTGAGATCTGAGTATTCATTAATATAGTCATGTAAAGTTAATTGCAATCCAATTTGTTTAGTTACCTGTTTATCGTAACTAAATGTTACTGTGTTACCTTCTATTGTAACATCTGTAGATGGTACTGTTACACCATCTACTGAAATATCGGTACCATCAAATCTATAAACAACATTCGTCCAATTATTTAAATCCTGATCAAATGTACCATTACACCAGCTATGTGTACCACTTGCAAATTCTGCATAACTAACAGGTCCTTTAAACTGATCACAAGATAATTCAGAAGCTATCTTAAAATCACAGTTAACATCCAAACTGCCTTCTTTCTTAATAAGTATTATACTATATGTGTTATCATCATGTCTTAACTCATAAGTCATGCGTACTTCATTACTATCTACTGTCAATTCTTTAAGAGTCTTATCAAAAGTAATATTACATGCAATATCATAAAATGCACAATGAACTATATTATCATAATCTGCATCAAAAACAGCTGTACCATTACTTACATATAATATACGTGAGTCCTTCGTATATATGAAAGACTTAATTACATCAGCGGAATATTCTGCATTGTACAAAGACACCATATATACAGGTGTATCATTGAGCTTAACGTTATTTGCCCATAAGTCTGTATCTATATTTATTCTGAGATTTTCATACTTAAAATCGTATACGTTCCAACCAGCGGCCCAACCATTCTTCTCAAAACGTACACTATTTGGTAAAAACTTGCCTTGATACTTTTGCCAATTATGTTGCCAAGTAGCTTGATTAATTGGAACAAGCATGTCACTAGTATTAACATCAAGACCTGCTTCAAGATCCAAACTAACTTTATTTCCACCTTCCATCATATAACTACCTCACCAATTTTAACAGCTTCAATAAATGCAGCTATTAAGAAAGTATGAATTGTATCAGGTATAGGAATACCAAGAGCTTCAAACTTAACCATTGTTATTGCAAGCATTAAGGTTACCTGCTGCCAATCAATATAGTATGGTAACGATTCAAATGTACATTTACCTTTAATAACATTTAATACAGCACGTGCTGTGCTTAACTGTAAATAATCAATTGGCTGCTGCCTTGTATTTTCTTCATCAGATAATGGATCATTCAAATGAACAGGTTTAAGAGAAATGTAAGCTGTATCAATTAACTCTTTAATTGCATCCCAGTCCATATTATTATCGTTTGTTTTATACCCTGCATTATACTTAATATATAAAGATAATGCATCAGCGATAAACTCACTGAGTCCTGACAACTGTGCCTGGAACACTGAATCACGTGTCTGATCAAGTGCAACAACTGCTGCCGCACTACGCATATTTTCCATATCAAATGAAGCATTCTGAATACCAGCCAATTCATACATTGCTGTTTTATAATCCTGAATAACAGCAGATAGCTCTGGATCAAGCGGTGTAGGATTAATTACAGTCATTAATGAATCAAGTGGACGTGAACTATCTACATATAAACATTCACCAGCACCGTTTGTAATCGCTTTCATAGCAAGTTCTACATCTGAATTAAATACTGGTGTTGCACCCTTATAATTACGTATTAATTGTTGTTGTTTAGCATTGATCTTATTAATCTCACGCTGCATAGGATAAAGAATATCAAATAATGAGCTAGACATTACTTTTGCAAAGCCTGTGTCCCATCTCATAACCGCAACAAGTACTTCTTCAAAAGGATATTTTTTCTCAGGTAATGCCTTGCCACTTATTGTAACATAGCACTTTTGTGTAAGACAGTTGAAATACATACAGAGATCAACTGCAACCTTTCCTTCTATATACTCAAGCATCTCTTTCTTATTTTCCTCGTCAAGATCCTCAAGATATACAAGAGCCTGTGTAACTGGGCATGCATAGTCTCTATAAAGCATCTGTACAATCTTACCTTTATTCATCTGACTTTCAAATATACCAATTTCATAATCATTACCTTTAACAAGCTTACCAGTATAAGGGTCAATGAAAGCATATGAATAACCAAGAATAGCAGCATCATGGAATACATCAATACAGGTTCTGTTAAACTTATCTTTAGTGATATACATACGCAAAATACGTTCAACCTCATCCTTGTATATAATATACTCAAAGTTCTGATCTTCAGACATAAGGAATGGTATAAACTGAATAGTACCCAATCTAGATGTTACCTGATCTACAATCTGCTTAAGATAATTACAAGAAAGACCTGTACCATAATCCTGACGCTCCTGATCCATCCAAGTAAACGGCGCAGAGTTATAAGAAGATACAGCCCAGTCACTTGTCTTAAGACTCGGAAACATCTTATTATAGAAAGCACAAATCTTAAGATACTCTTTAGAATACTTAGCCTCAATTATACTATTGAGTCTATAAAAGTCATTTTGAATCTCGTCTGGCAAATGCCAGTCATCAACTTTTTCACCGGGATAAAGCGTAGGTCTATTTACCTGCGTTACCTCATCAAAGGTATATGTCAATCCATTTACATTCATTTTCTACCATGCTCCCTAATAAATTGCTCTACAGCTGCCTGATCATCCAAATGATTAAAAATATCATAATCTGTATCAAGCTTAGTCTGAGCACTAACAGATTTTATTTCAAACTTATGCCCACCAGGACTTGTAACAGTAAGCACAATATTCTGTCTAAGATCTTTGGCTGCGTGTATTACAAGATACTCTAAAAACTCTACAGACCACTCCTGCTTGTTAAGAATGCGTAAAGCCTTACGTCTTTTCGCCTGTTCATAATGTATTGCAATTAATTGTCTAAGTAACCCTGGCTCTTTGTTTTTCATATAAACCTCTATTTAAGATTAACGCCACCAAATATCTTTTCAAGATTTTTAGGTAAATGATAACCATCTGCTCCAATCTCATTATTAATATATGGATCATTCTCAGGTAATACCTTTGGTGTCTTCTTGAGCACCTTGCTATCATTTTTTGTAGTAATGTCATCTTCGTCAATCACAGCTCCAGATCTAAGACGCTTTTCAACATCCGGTACTACCTCATTGTCAAACCAATTAAGATACTCTGCTGCATTACCAGGAATCTGTGACAAACGCTTTCTGAACTCAGCCATATTACTACCACGTCTAATCCAGCCTCTGATAATTTCAGGGTCCATTCTAAATTCCCTAGCTGCACCATTTATCATAGACTCATTGTGATTGAACATAGATCTTGGTCCTATACCAAAGTTCTGCCTCAATTGTCTAACTGTTTCTTTAGGACCATTTTTTGTTTCCTGTACTGAATGTAATGCTTCACCATACTTACCTTTTTGAATCCATTTATTTTCTCCTGGCAATACTTTTATTACCTTTGTACCTTCATCTGTCTCTTTAACCTGTACATTGCCACCACTAATCGTTTTTAATTTCTGTGATACCATTCCAAGTTTACGCTTAGTATCAAGGTAATTCTGCATTTTCTTAGGTGACCATAAATCCTTAGGTTTTACACCTGCTGCTTTTGCAGTTTCCTCAGAATCATAGAACTTACCTGTCTTATTATCAAAGTAAAGATTATTTGCAACACCTTCACGATATACAGCACTTAATCTTGTATCAGGATTAAGTTTCTCAATACCTGCTTTTTTAAACAAATCCTGCCAATCATTGGCTGACATAATAAACTTCTTATGTGCATCAGCTTCTGCTGCTTTAGCTTCACGTCGCATGTTCCTTGGTACTAACCATTCCATCATAGACTGTGCACTGTTTGTACCACCAAAATCATTACCAAACTTACTACGCAAAATACCCATAATTTCCTGGGGTTCTGCTTTAGGATCAATACTGAATGTATAATCTTTATCAAGTCCTACACCACCAAGATAACCCTGATCCATAGGACTATACATCTTTTCAAACTTTTCTGCATCTGATAAAGAATCATCCTTCTCAATAGCTTTACGTCCTTTCTCATCTGCAAATCTACTTTGTGCCAGAAATGCTTTATACTTACCATCACCAAGATTTTTAACAATAATGTTATATGGTGAACCTTCACCTGTAGAACGTATACCATATGATCCATCTGACAACGGCATAATCTGCGAATCACGCCCCTGTCTTATAGTCATATTGGTCAACATCCTATGCAAGTCATTAAGTTTATTCTGCATCTTAGGAGACATCTGATATTGGCCAGATCTATTAGCTACTGATACTTCACTGAAATCATTCGTCTTATCAATTTCAGATCTGATCTTATCAATCATATCAACAATAGCTTTTGGTGTAAGACCACTCTTGCTATACTGATTAAACTTTTCCCAACCTTCTTTATTATTACGCATTGTCTCTTCAAGATCATGTACACTCTTATTAGACTCATCATAATCTTTATGAGCTTTACGTAACTGCTTGTCATAATTAAATAATGTAGAAAGGTACTTTTCATATGGCTTTAATTTTTTAGGATCTTTAGCTGCGAGCTGTTGTATCATAACACCAAGTTCACGTTCCTCAGGACTAAGCTTTACAGTAGTACCATCATTTATACGATCGACAATATTATCATAAAGCTTTGAATTCTTTAAGCCAATTCTATTTTCCTTATGTCCAAGCTTTGATTGATTGGCTAAAAGTTTACTTTCACGTGTTTCCCAATCAGGTAATTCACTATAATAAGCCTTCTGGAAAGGTGTCTCATCTGTAGACTCATCTGGTCTATCAATATCTTCATCTGCTAAGCTACCAATTTCAACACTAGCCCCAGGATTGTTTTCATTATATACCTGACGTTCTTCATCAGTCATATTCTTAGTATCAGGATCTTCTTGCTCTGTATCTGATTTATTTTTCTTTGCATCGCGCATTGCTGCCATCTTTGCAATTAGCTCTGCTTTATCTTTGCGTGCTTTATAACCTAAAAGATCATCAACTGCATACTTCATTACTAGGCTCTTATCATTATCATCAAGCTCTTCAGGATTAAACTCTTTATCTGTCAAAGATTTTTCTAGTATAGGACTAAATCCTTTGTCTGTTGCATATCTGTCAGTCAAATGTTTAACAAGATCCTTTAATACACCTGCATTTTTAAGGCGGTCATAAAGTCCATTACCATAATCACCGAGATAATCCTCTCTTAACTTACTCAACTCATCTTTATAATCTTCTCTAAGATTACCTTTAAGCTGATTTGTCTTCTTTGGCTCAACCAACATTGTAATTAAAGGATTGTTTGGATCATAAGGCAACTCACCTTCTACGCCTGTATCATAAGATGCACCAAGCTTATCCAATCTATACTGGTCACTCAAGTCATCAATAATTTTCTTTGCTGCCTTGCGTCTTTCTCTTTCATCGATAGCTTTATACTTAGCATTTTCATAGTCAAAGGCTGCATCACGATAGTCCTCGGGATCATTGATACGCTCAGGATAATGTACCAACTCTGAAGTCATATTATCAACTGCTTTATCTACTTCTGCCTGATTTTTATCATGTATTGCCAACTGTGCCTTAAGATTCTCACCTGCATTTGCATGTTGAGAGCCTGCACCAGTAACACCAGCCTGCTTAAGTAAATCAGATAATTCTTTATCAAGTGCAAGCTTCTGACTAACCCACGCACCTTTCTCATCTGGTGAAACTTCATTAATCTGCTGCTTTACAAAACGCATCTCTTCTTCAAGATCATTGATTTTACTGCGCAGATCTTCACTAATAGGAGTATCGGTACTTGACACATCACTCATTTTCTGAGCCCTAGACTCAGGGATATTTTCACTTAAATCTCTGTCTTCAGTACCAGTGGCTTCTGGTTTGTTATCAGGTACACCCATGTGTTCAATACCTGAGTCTCTAACCTCTTTTGCAACAGCCTTATTTTTAATACCTGCTTCCTTTTCCTCTTTAGTACGTTTATGTGCATTACTATAAGACTCATCAATATGCTCAGGTTTATATGTTTTAAGCCATGTCCATACATCATCGAGAGTGTCTTTAACGCCAAACTCATCCATATCATCAAGAAACATATTAACAGTTTCTTTGTCCAAATCATTCTTACCGGCTATAATATTAGTAAATGCCTGATAAATCTGTGTAGGTAATTCTACTGCTTTACCACTTGGTAAAATAAATTCATGTGAGCCTGAGCCAGGCTGCTCTTTGTCGAAGGCCTTTCTATTTGCACCTTTTGTTTCTTCATAAATATGCTCACTATCTTTTTCATCCTTAGTCTTGCCTACACGAACCTTCTTAGTCTTACCATCCTGAGTTACCAACTTATACTTATAATTATTTTTCTTTTCAGCCATAACAAACTCCTATAATTCTAGGTATATTATAATTTTAACACAAATCATCGGTCATGTAAATGTACCTTTTATTAAATACTACTGTCCAAGAACATTCCATAAAGCGTAACGCATTGCTGGCAAAAGGTCAGGATGGTATGCACTATCATCAATCTCATTGAATATCTCGCCATTAGGTCCTCTTAAAAGAATAGTAGATACACACTCATGCTCACATTTACCACCTTTCAATAATAACAATTTACCAGTACGCATTAATTCATCAATCTTATCCCACATAATAATCTTATCAGTTTTATGAGCATTTGCAATCTGTAATCTTAAACTTTCATACTCTGAGCCAAATTCCTCAAGATTTACATTAACGGCAAGTTCATCAGTAATATGCTGATCATTATCATCTGCATCCCACAATACACGTTTATTCAATTCTTTTAATGCCTGTGCATCATATGTGTTCGCAGGACCAGTCATCAAAGTCTCAAGAGCTATCATCCAACACTCTTTAACCTTTTCCTTAAGGTATTCCAACTGACTCATTGTTCTATCTTTAATATCCAAACGGTTAAATTTAGCCTCGAACAACTCATAACCCTTACCTTCATCATCAGACCATGCTATAGCTATCAAACAGTCATTGTCTGATACACCATAGTCAACGCCAATAAACACGCGGGAAATTTTCCATTGAGGCAATGCTTCTTTAGGATCATATACCTTATAATTAGGATACAATACAAGATCATCGTCATATGCCCATTCACCATTATATTCACGACGAACATAAGGTGTATCCCAGGTCAAACCTTTTTCTTCAATAGCTTTTTCAACATAAGCCTCACGTGCTTCAACTGCTACTGGATGTGGATTATCACGCCATGTCCAGGTAAAATGTGGAACTTCCCATGTCTTCCAAGCCATTTCACCATATGTACCTTTAATCTGTGGTGGTGTACCTGCACAAAGGAACTTATAATCATCTGCGTAGTCCATCTGCATAGGCTGAAGAACTTCATCTTGGAGATAAGACAAAAGCTCAGACTTTAAATGGAAGAACTCGTCAATAACAATAACCTTAGCTTTATTACCACGAATCTGGTCAGGGTCTTTAGTATTACTCAAACCACGAACAAGGATCTGTGAACCATTATCCATGTGCTTCCAATTAAATCTTCTGCCTCGCTTATCCTGAAGGTGACACGAATCAACAATCTCATTTGCTGCTGTATCAATCAATCCTTCAGTTAACTCCATTGTCTCTCCGATATAGATACAAGTGGTATTAGGCCTACGCAAACACTCAACAATACAAGCTGCAACAAGAAGATGTGTTTTTCCCGCACGTCGTGAACAACATACAAGAATAGTACCGTTACCTGCATTAAGTACATTTAACTGCTTATCAAATAAGGTATGCAGAATCATGTAAATATTGTAGGCATTGTCAAAGGCTAACTCAGCGACTCGTGCCTCACCTGGTCTACCATCATTTCTATCAATCAAATAAATAAGGGCTTTAGTATCATGACGCATTATTGCATTCATATAAAGCGTACGAATAAGATGATCACGCTTTGTACCTGAACCAGCTACTGCCATTGCTAAATCAGTAACATTATCAAGCTCACTCTTGGCCTGCTTAACACGTAACTCAAGTACTTTAACCTGGTTTTTAGTAACTACCACATTACCTTCTTCAGTAGTAATAGTACCAGTCAATGCTGCCTGTGTCATTATGTTTGTCCACTTCGCATAAGACATCTCCACACACATTACTGCATATTCTGGATCCTGTGTTATAAAGTCAATTATCGTTAAATGATGTGCTGCAGCTATCTCATAAATAGAATCAAGTGACTCATCTACCTGATCACGCATTTCTGATTTGTACCAAGGCAACTTAACATCTTCATTAAATAACTGTCTAGCTGTCTCTGTAAAAGATACATTACTTACTGCATCAGTATCTTTTTCCTGTACAACAGGCGCCTGGATCTGTTCACTCGCCAACAAAATATCATCTGTCATTTCTTAAGCCCCTACATTTTTTACACTTTCTACGGAAACATATTTTATTAGTAAAGGAACAACGCTTCTGTTCAGCTATTAAAAAGAAACAAGCTAATGCCCAAAACAATACCATTAATGCTAAAAGTGTAAAAATAAATTTCATTACAGTACCTCTATATAATTTACACTGCTAAGTATCTCTTTAACCTCGGCCAACTTAGTCTGTTCAACTCTAATCTTAAGAATTACTTTTGAACTTGTCTTAGGTTTTGTTACAGTAGTACTTTTAATCTTAGGCGCAAACTTTGCGATTGCCGGTGCCTTGTAATCTGGAATAGATACACAGAACTGCTTAACACCCTGCTTTGTAATCTTACCATAAGAGCTGGTAATCTGCAATAGAGCTTTTCTCGCACTATCCTCGTCCTCTGCCTCAATAATCACTACAGGCCACTTAACCTGCAATAAACTAGGATCCTGATCAATTAGACCCATAATAGCCTGCCTACGACCATGCCCATCTAACAAGTAATTCTTATCAGATTTCCAAATGGCAAAAGGCATAAGTAAACCTTCATTCATCAACGAGTCTTTTAACTCATTAATATCTTGCTCTGTTCTCTTCTTCAGGTTACCCTGAAAAGGTGTCATGTCAGTAATTAACATTGACTCTTCAGTCTTGCATTTAATTTCCATAGTATTTTCTCCTTTATGTCTATTATAACATGGGCCAGTAATTATGTACATAATATTAGCTAATTTTTATAAAAGAGAAATTGTTCCAGAAAAATGTGCATTATATAGAAGGAACTTGACTTTTTGAGCTTGGCTTATGGTTAATAAAGCTTGGCTAATGGAACAGAAGCAAAGACAGGTTCACCAACAGCCCAATTGGTACATTTCTCACTTTTAGTGTTCCGTTCTATGAATGTACAAAAAATATAATTAGCTAATACATTTTACATTTGAAAAAAATAATTTTCTATTTTCCAAGTTATAAAAATGACTGTTACAACGAAAAATGGTACATTCACAGGAAAATGTACTTTGAGTAAAATAACACGTTGGTGGTGTCATGTATCTCAAGAAACGTGCGAGAGCTACTGTTGGTCCTGGTGTTGTGGATCATTAGTCATGGTTCGTTCGTGGCCGGCCCTTGGTTCATGAGTACACCATGCTCTTGTGCCGTTGGCCGTGGGGTTTTTCCGGGTTACGGTACAAAAAATTTCTGTGCCTTTAAATGTATCACGCGGACAGAACGTCGTGTGTATAATATAATAGTCGTCTTTTGATGCTTGATTTAGGGCGGAGAAAAAATACCCAAGAGGTCCCTCCAGGGTTACTTGGATGTGTTCGTTGGGCACATGAGGACCCGGGTCAAGACCGCCCTTAGGAAACGCATATGAAAACAAAGACAGTTACTTTTGGAGGCAAAACATACTGCCTTACAGTCAATCAGTCAGGAGACTTGTCACCAGCAAAGCCAGAAGAGTTCGAGGATCTCAAGAAGAAGAACCCTAAGTTGGTTAAGTACACTCCAGAAATCATTAAGCTGATTCAGGATCGTCCACGTCTTGGTCGTAACTCACATGGCAAGCTTAGGATTACTGATGACAATAATCAGCCTCTGATTATTGGTAGCAAGTTGTTGTGTCGTCCTGGAGAACTTGCAAATGACTCTACTGGCGCTACCGAAGATCTTCGTAAGCATGCTAAGGTACTCATGGAACAGTCAGATGCACTCAAGAAGATTGTACCTAAAGACACATTCGAGTTCTTCTTCCAGGCTGCGCAGGATCCTAAGACTAACGCAGAACTTCAGAATGAGAATGCAAGACTCTTGGCAGAGCTCGAGGATCTTAAAAAGCAGATGGGACTCAAGAAGTAGACACTTCGGCCCATGAGTATTTAAAAAAGTTTCATTAATCTGTGCTCGTGAAATACCGGGCACTGCATAGTTAGTAATGTATCAATGGGAGGTAGTCATGCCATTCTTAGATGACTATGACGAACCATTAATCACTACCGAAGACGATTTGTATGATGTTCTTTATGGTAATGATGATGATTCTTTTGAAGACTGAGTCTTTAATCTTGGGCCTTCGTAAGAGGGTCCTTGATTAAGGGTTTAGGAGGCCCTATAAATGGCACGAGTTTATAGGTCTCTTGCAAAAATGCAGGAAGACTTTAAAAAGATTCGTAAGAATCAGACAAAGGTTCTTAAAGGTTCTGATAAATATGCAGGGCTCAAAGAATGTTTCAAAAATGTACGCAAGTGTAATGACTCGTACAAATTATTGTATTACTAGGAGGCTTGAGTGTTAACAATCTTAGTTCTTAAAGTAATTAGACGCCTTAAGTGGGCAAAGAATGGTGAAGAGTGGTCTTGGAATAGGTACGAGTATATCTTGTACTGTATCTATCACAAGAGACGTAATAGGCTTGCAAACAAGACTACAAAAAAGCTCATAAAGTTCTATGAGTTTTTAAGTCATGGCGGTTTTCCTGAGAACCCTGCTTATATTACCCAAGAATACCTTGAACTTGTTAATGATTACTGTAATGGTTCTATTTGGTAGGAGGTTTAATATGACTCTACAAAACAAGCAGATTCTTGTAATGAATCTGTTCCTCGGTCACAATGTTTACGACTGTATGAATCACCCTTGGCTAGAGCTCTTGTCAAAGACATTGTCTGATAGTGGTGCTGCTTATACTTTCGTAGTATACAGCAAGAATAAAAAAGAATTCTTTAAAGTGTTCGTAGCAACACGTAAAGATAGTAATCGGTGCTACCAAGTTCGGTTCTCACCGGTATTCAAAACAAAAATAGCATAAGGAGGTTTAATTATGCAAAGAATTTATAGTGACGTTGAAGTCACAGCAAAGGTATGCATGGACCCAGAGTCTATGTTTGAAACAATGATGGATCTTAAGTATGTAACCGAACATGCTTCTAAGAATTATCCGAATCTCGCAAGACTTATTGATGAGATGCATTGCGTACTGTCAAGGCTTGCTGCTATGGGCTGCTTACCACCAGCTATGGAAAGAGCTGTGGGATGCAATGATTATAGTCCGGAGGACAATAATGAGTAGGCTCTTTCGTTCGGGTACAGAGTATGCACAGATAGAGGTAGGCAAATACCGCGGGTGCATTATTATTGGTGGTGATACGGAACACGTAATCATCGTTAAAATTTATCAGGTGTCTAATGCCATGTCTATTAAACAGACACTACAGAAAAAGGCACCACGTCTAATGCCATGGGAGGTGGTATTATGATTAATAAACTCAGGATGATGCTTTTGGAAATGTTCCAGAGGCAAATGAAAAGTGATGCTGGTATCAGTACAAGAATTTCTTTGTACATGATAGAAGTTCAATTGTTAAAGGACTTTGTCTATGCTATCACAGGCAATGCTCAGTTATATGGCGAACATGATGATGAGATCCATGATGCTTGCTGTGATTTCATTGACAAAATGCATAAGTATGATCAGTAGAAGAATACATTCAGTGAACTGACCAAGAATTAATTGAAGCTGCTACTATAAAGGAGGTAAAGTAATGAAAGTAGAGATCCCAATAGATCTGGTCAAGACAGTCGTAAAAGAACTGACGGATCAGATTAACATGGAGATGGAACAAGAAGACCCGTGTCCTGGTATTGGTGTGCCAGCAGATAAGAAATATCCCTGGTATATAGAGTTAAGGAATCTGTTTCAGACTATTCTTGATGCAAGAAGTTCAGACTATAATCTTGGATTTGAGTTTGCAAAGCATCTGTATCAAAGAGCAGTCGATAATGAAATAGATTATGAAGATATTGTTTGTTCGGCAAATGTATCTGATGCCTTTGAAGAAGGATTCAGTGATTATATTTGTTCTGCAAATGAGGAGGTAAAGTAATGGTATTCAAGTTTGAAATTGATACTGATAAACTCAATGACTCTAACCCTGAGTCAATTGAGCAAACTATCAAAGACTTCCAGATGTTGATTCAGTTCTTATGCAACTCTAACCCAGATTATTACATCATTGGTGGCATGCTTAAAGAGCAACTGGAAAAGCAGGTAAACAAGTTGGATCCTAAACAGGACATGATAACTCAGTGGGATATGATTCTGGAAAGAGATTGTATGTATTCAAGAGATGAATATCTTGGATTGCATCATGACAATGGTATACCTGAACGTGTTGACAATTTCTATGCACAGATCGGTGAAGCTATGGGTCCTGTATGTTATGCTGGGTACCAGCTCATGCAGGAACTAAAGAAGTTCAGTCTCTCTACTGAATGGGTAGAGAACTGTATCGCATACTACCAGGATAACTGGGGTTATTTCTAGGAGGAATAAAATGAATGAAGATTTAATCAAAGAGGTAAAGGCATTGGCTAGTGAAGTTCGTGCTAATGAAGACAAAGAGGATCAGCTCAGGAAACAGCTTGCACAAATATGTGTTGACAATTACAATCAGTATGTATATCCTATGTTTATACAGCAAAGAAATGTGCTTGATGCTATAAGTGAAACCTTAAAACATCACTTGAATTTAGGTAGATATGATAAGTCTGTACTTGTAGCAGCAGAAAAGTATGAGATAATTATTCGTTGTCCTTACACCGCAGGTAATCAACTTGCATTTAGAATTGAACCTGTCAATGTAGACACTACAATAGTATCTTGTATGAATAAAGCAGATGCATCAAATTGTTACTGGTATGGTAATGCAGATATTCTGTCACACTTCTTTGGTAATGAAGATGCTGTACAAATGACATGTGGATTCATTAATGATTTGTTTGCAGAGCAACTCAAGACAATCAAGAATGAGTACACTGATAAAAATGAAAAGTTGAAACAGATAATCGATGAGCTCACTCTCAGGTTAAACGCTACACATGTTCCTGTGCAGAAAGAAGATGGTACCGTCGAAGTAATGATCGGCGGTAAAAAGTTTGTAGGTAAAATTGAGGAGGAATAAAATGAGCACATTGATAATTTGTTTCTGTCTTATGTTTCTTTTATTAAGTAATGCTTGTATGTTTATTGTCATGATTAAGTTCACTGACAAAGTTAAATTACACAGTAAGCTTATCTCAGAAATCCTGGATAACTTATGTAATGTCTTGGGCAAGGATGATGATGAGGAGGAGGAATAAAATGAACACAGGTTATTTACCTAAAGCAATTACAAAAGATGTCTTGTTTGATAAAGCAAGAGAAAGATTCAATGAATGGTTTAAGATGTTTACAGATCCTAGTGTATCTGTACAATGGATGTATAATGACATGTCTGCGTCTTGTTATTGTGGAAATCCTGCTGATGATTTCCCTGATGATTTCAAACAAGCGCCTGTAAAGATTTCTGATAATGAATTCAGATACAGAGATATAACATTTCGTATCACACGGGATGGAATAGATGATAAGTCTTATATCTGGACTGACAAGTATAATGATTCTGATGATCTTGTTTGGTGGGCTTGGGGTGGAGTATCTGTTGTTAATGATAAATGGCTTATTGAAATACTTGATAAGTTTATCAGCTCACATGAGGAGGAACAGGATGAATGAAGAAAAACTTTGTACCAGCATTATGGATAATGTCTGTAAGCTTCAGGATTTCTTAGCTGATAAATTATCTGATGAGGATTATACCACCGCTAAAGATATGCTTGATGAAATCTGGTCTAATGCCCATGCTATAAGAGGAGATATGTAATATGAGTAACAAATTTAATATTCAGGTTGATGAGTTTACTATTACCGATCCAAGTCATGGCATCGGTCCTGATGCACCACGTTTTTATACGCCTGAAGAAAGTATTAAGTACTATGGAACGTATCATGAGCAGCAGATACGTAAATGGTATGAGCAGCATGAAGATAAGCTTATCATTGACTGGTCTGTAGAGAATGAAGATGATCCACCTGGCTGGGATGACATTGTTAACGAGATCAAAGACCGCTGCAAACTTAACTCTGCTGCAGTTATTGCTATGAAGATTGTCAGTGACTTCGGTTACGTAAGACAAGATGCTCATGTACCTAAGCTCAGTGTAAGATACCAGCTTACAATAGATCTTTACGAAGATCTTGATGAGATCTGTCAGTGTGAAGACTGTAAGAACGGTGTTCAGTTATATCAGGAAGCTGATGGTACATATTACTTCCAGATTACTGGTGCAAACTTCTATGATAAAAAAGATAACTATGCTGGAACAGACACCGTAAAAGTATGGTTCAAAGTATTTAATTGGGAGACATTATAATGGTTAATGAAGTTGATACTAAGAACCCACATAAACAATGTGCTGTGTGTAGATCTAGGCACAATAAATGTTCTGATTATCCTTGTACCATTTGTAAAGATCCCGATGGAAAACTTATGGAGTTTGAGAAGTCAGATGATCTTGGTACCTGCAGTTGGTGTGAAGATGATTTTGAATTGTCTGAACTTAAACGTACAGACATGGGTTATCTTTGTAGTAGATGTATTGATGCTATACTTTCTCGTGGAGAACCTTTAACAATATATCATAACGATGAGGAGGATTAAATGTATACAGTAGTAATTCTTGATTATTGTCTCGCTGAGGTAAGGGTCTATCATTTCAGCAAGTTCAATAAACCAAAAGACCCTGAAGCTTGGATCAAGGAGCATGATAAGAATTGGTCAGATGCTCAGTGTTATTGGATGGGTGGCGAGGACATGTCTATAAAGTACATGGACCGCGACACTGGTGAATGCTTAGCAGAGGAGTTAGCATGAAAACAGTTAAGTTTCTTAATCCACCAAAGGTCTGTGACATATGTCAAGGTCCTTTTGTAGAAGACATTATGTTTGATGCTGCAACATGTCATGGTCCTTGGGCTAACATGTGTATGCATTGCTTTAATCAAATTGGTAGAGGTCTTGGTACTGGTCTCGGCCAGCAGTATAAAAAGAATGATCAGGGTGAATGGATCAAGATAGCAGGTTAGGAGGTAAAACATGATTAAGAAACCTTGGACACCGGATAATTGTCCGGTACAGGTTGGTATGTGTATTTGGAATCCACTTAACAATACAGATGAGTTAGTTACAAGAAGGTATCTTAATTACGATGGGAATCATGATGAAGATAAACCACTGCTTGATACTGCAGGTGGTTTTTATACAGGCAAAGATCTTATGAATAGAAACATGACTTACTATCCTGAATGGCCGTGTACTCTTACAGAGAAGCCATGCTACGATGAAGTAGAAGACAGACCGTTGTATCCTGTATTAGTTGGGTTGATACATGATGCATTGGTCAAAGCACACTACGCGAAAGAAGGTATACATTATACTGTGGATGATGGTATTCGTATTTGGGAAGATGATCTTGCTACAGCAGTTAACAATGCAGCAGACCATCTTGATCTTGTGTTCAAGGAGTTTAAACATGATGAACAGTAATGAATTAATGAAGGACTTGAATAGAGTTCTTAAGGAATCTGGCTGGCTGGATAAAGCTACCGAGTTCTATCAGAATCATCCTGAATATTTTCACAAAGGAAAATATGACGGATACATTTCTTCATTAGGTTTGTCAGTATCTTATCAGCCTAAGTCACTCTCAGATATAGCAACAATAACACCTTGTATCTTTATAAATATGGGTGGAACTATTAGTGAATTTGCACGTGAATATAATATGCATAATACAGGCAGAATATATTCACGTACGTGGATTAATGGTATGCTTGTTACGGAGGTAAAATGTGAAGAGACCTAAGGACAGATGGACAAAGAAGGAGCTCACTCTCAGGCAGGGCGTCCAGCAGCTTGCTAAAGCAGTTGTTGAGCAGTGGATTGAAGACGGTAAACCTGAATGTGATAAGCAGGTTATAGAGTACTGGAAAGCTATTGCAAACTTTGAGGTGAAAGAATGAGTTTAATACTTTGTACCATTGGTTTAATTGTTATTGTTGTATTGTTTAGTACAGTATTTAACAAAGACTTTATGCAAGGTTATCGTAATAGCAAGTTCTTAGATGAGTTGATGAAGGAGGATCAACAGAATCAGGAACCTGAAAACAAGGAGTTGACATGTGAATAAAGAATTCATGTTGGCACAAGTAAGGTACAGGATAAAGCAGCTTGAAGCTGAATATCGTAAGTACTTTGATTTGGATAATGGTCCGAGCACTTCTGTCTCTGGTGCTGCATGTATACGGTCACGTATTACAAAGGACCTTGGAACTTTACATCTCATAGAATATCTGTTAATCTATTGTCCTGATACAATGGTAATAGAATCTGATGATATATGTAAAGCGTTCGACAGGTTAACAGAACCAAGAAAATTAAAATAAACAACAGGAACATAAAACTACTTCATGCTTCTTGTGAATGTTACATTTTTAAATTAGCTAATTCAATTTTATGTTTACAAAAATCTTTTTTTATTTTTCAAGTATAAAATAAATTAGCTAATTATATTTTTTGTATATTCACATGAACCTTGGAGTAGTTTGTGTTCTGTTGCTTTTGTTGGAGGAAGCAATGAAAGAAAATGAATCTGCTTTTGCTAAGTCACTCTCAGGTATATTAAGAAACGCTGGCTTTGATGTAGTAAGATTAGAGAGTCATAGTACAGGTAATGGTATTCCTGATATGTTTGTGCAAGGTCGTGGTATAGATCTATGGATCGAGTTAAAGAATGACAAGGTTCAAGGTATACCTGCACAATGTGATTATAAATCTGCAAGTCCTTTACGTGTTGATTGGAGACCTGGTCAGATACCATGGGCATATGAATATTTTATTAGGCATAATAAACATAAAAACACATTGACAATTGTATCACTTGTCGATGGTTATGCTGTAGTACCAATGATAAAGATCTTTGATCGGGATCATTATGTTGATTGGTCTGATGTATATGTATGTAAATCAATTAGTCCCGAGACATTGATCAGACTTACCAGACACTTTAGCTATTATTCAAGCAGCAGGAATGTTTACAAGGATATAACATTCAGGCAAATGATTAATGGTATTGTTGAACCTTGGGATATAGACTATGATCCTGAAGTATTATTCAATGAGTTTTGTCCGGACTTTTATAGACACATATATAATATAGATGATAAATTAAATTCTGTTATTTGGAAAATAATTTGTCAAGATATATTAGAATATTTTGAATTAGCTTGAAAAATAAATTAGCTAATTCTTAATATATAATGTTGGTTTGTTATATATTATATGTATAACATTTATTTTCTGTGCCGTACATGTTTAGATGTTCTGTGTATCAGAATAAAATATGACGGTATACTATAAGGAGATACTACTATGGAAAAGGTAGCAAACACATCAGTTCAGAAGAACGAACACTCAGTAAAGGATGACGCAGCATTCAAGGCAAAGAAAGCAGAAGCAGCTAAGGCATTTGCCGCTCGTCAGAAACAGAAGAAAGAAGATCTTCTTAAACATGCAAAGGTATTGATTGAAGCTCTTGAAAAGAATCCTTCATTCAAGATCCCAGAAGATACAAAGAAGTTCTTTGAAGCATGCGCAAATCCTGTTACAACACGTACTGGTTTTGGTGGACAGTCATTCTTGAACAAAGTATTCGGTGACAGTCCTAAGGTTGGTGATTCAATCACTGTTCTTGAATACATGAAGAAGACTTTGCAGGCTAAAGGTAAGCTTGACAAAGCAGTTAAAGATTGGGCTGAAAAGGGAATCGTTGTTGAGTTCACTGAAAAGCCTAACAAACTTGAATCAGTCTATACCATCAAGAAAATGTAAACCACCATTGTCCTGATGTTATACTTGGCCCTGGGTTTAATTACTCAGGGCCTTTAATTTTTATTAGCTAATGCTGGTATAAATAAATGATTCGAGGTATAATATGTTTATTGAATTACACAGACCTAGACCTATCACTGTTAGTTTAACTAGTATTGAATACTTCTGTCCTAGTGATTATGGTGGAACAATAATTAGTGTACCTAACTTCGATGGTTTGTTAAAGGTTATTGAATCTTATGAAGAGGTTCAAGAGCTAGTTGCAATGGCGGGAGATAAACATGAGTGATGAATTGCATGTGGTAACAAGAGAAGAAACGTTTAATGATTACGCGGTACGTGAGCTTGCACAAAGTAAAGCAGCCTGTATGTGTCGTGTACAATTTAAACGTTGTAAAGCAAAGCAATGTGCAAATTGTTACAGACATACAAGAGTAGCTAACTGTGAAGCAGCTATGTCAGACTATGACCGAGAACGTTTGCAACATTATACATCAGTATACTATACAGAGTATTCCATAAATCCTACAACATGGATGAGTCATAAAGAATATAAAAGATATTATGCTAGACTAATGTTCTTTATCTTATTGTTCTTATTTATTATGATGTTAATTCCTATAGTGTTAATAGGACCATTGGATGCGCCTAATACAGTAATTGATTTTGATACAGCGATTACTAGTACAATACAAGCAGCTCAGTCTCAGGTATACGATGTAGATCGGGATGATAAGATTAATTGCATTGATTATGCAATAGTCTTTAAGCTTGTATGGGATACAAGGTATCCTAGATTAAAAACTAATTGTACTATTATAAGGAATGTCAATTGGTTAACAGACATGAATCATCTATTTATCTGTATTAATAACGGGTACAGAAATATTTGGGTAGAGCCTGGAACTTATGACCCTTATAATTATACAATGGAATCTATTTGGGGGGATAGATATGATCCTATTTGTAATAAATATGGTGAGACACAGTACTGGTTAAGTGAGGTAAAGTATGACTAAGGTTAGTTCATATAAGTCTCCTTGGGCAAATTTAGCAGCAGCAATTATTAGGTCTGGGGAGAGAGAAAATGATCAAGTCTTCTTAGATAGTGATTGGTGTGATACTCTTAAAAGGTTATGTGCACTTGACGATGAAGAAACCGGTAAGAAATTTAACATGGTAAATATTGGACCAAGTGCAAAGTTCAATCCAGGAGACTAATATGAATGTGAATGTTGGTGATGTTCTGGAAGTTTATCCGGGTATCTTTGGTAAAATTATTAATGAGTATTCCAATGGTTATGAAACTACTTGTGGTTTTGTAAAGACAATGGATGCTCATGTAAATAATGATGTTGTAAGTATAACATATATTTCTGACTATGCAGATTGTTTACCTGTTAACTACTTCGAGATTGAATGGTTAGATGATCGAGACAAGCGATTAATGATTAAGGAAGTTAAGTTAGGTACACTTGATGCATTTGTTATGGAAGATGGTTATCGTTCACAACATGTAACAAGTTTGGAGGAACGTAGCATTGCAAACAAAAATGAACGCAATTAGGACCACTTATACTGCCTGTCCTAAATGTACTTATCCAATTAAGAAAGTATTGATTGGTGAAGAGACAGATAAGAAAGGCATTAAGCGTGAGGTAATTAGATCTTACTGTTCAAATAGATCTTGTGACTTTGAAAAAATCATGAGGAGAAAAAAGAAATGGCAGTAGATCCTAGATTTGGGAACAGTTCAGGATATTTCAAAGATCCGGTTTCTGAAGAAGAGTTTAGTCCTGATACTCCACGTGTTGTTCAAGCAGCATTAGTAGATGGTAAGTTTACTTGGCCATGTGTAATGCAGTCTGATGGTGAAAAGCTTTTGAAGATTGTATTCAAATACTTTACTCCTGAAGAAAAAGAATTATACAATGCATATCGTGGTAGATCAGGAGGTCACTCTCAGGTAAGGGTAAAGAAAGAAAAGACTGTATCGATAAAGCCAGAGACAACTGAATATAATGAACGTAAAGTCATTAAATATAATCCTGAGTCAGCTACAAGTCTCAAGACACTTGAGATACTTGCGCAGTGTGATCGCTGCTTAGGTGTGTCGTTGATTTCTGGTATTTATTACGCACTTGTAACTTCTTATAATTCCAATGTAGTACATCATATTCCTCGTGAATGTATACCAGATGATGAGTTCGAAAGACTCATGTGCGGAGATGCTATATGATTAAGGTTGTTAAAGCAAAGTACTTAGCTAAGTGTGATTCATGTAATAATAAATGTACTTATCTTATTCGTGCTGGAAGAAAATATTTACATGTATGCACAGCATGTCTACAGGAAACTTTTAAGCAATGTAAAGGAGCATTAGATGAAAGTCAAGAACAAGTGGAACAATAGGATTTACGAAATTAAGTGTTTTGAAGGTCCGACTGATACAGTTACACTTATCAGAGATGATGGTTCTGAGTTTACAATAAACCAGAAAGAGTACAGAGCAAATTATAAGGAGTTCAATGATGGAAAAACTAAACAAAGAAGAAATTAAACTTAAGGTTAGTGAATGGGAAAAGCTTAGTACAGAAGAGCATGCGCATATCTGTACAATGATTATGAGAGCTTTGGGTGATAAATTGCAGGAGATGAAAGATCTCTTTGAGCAATTGTCGCACACATACCAGGCAGAGATGGCTGCAACAGGTATATCTATTGTATGTAATATTGATAGCGTTGCTTTTGATGAATCAACGCAAGTATATATGTCAGGTACATCTGATGGTTTAATGCATAACTTTAAACATCTTACTAATGAAATAGTTAAGATGTCCGATAATATATTAAGAGATCAATTAAAGGAGATGCATGATGATTCAGACGAAGAGCCAGCTTGATCGGTATAAGCGTTACCGGGATTTTGTAAAACGAAACGGATGCAGATCTCTTTACCAGCATTACAATTCTTATAGCAATAAGAAAGCAGCTGCCTGGCAAAGAATAGCAGGACGTAAATGTGATGAAGATGGTTTCTGTTTTACTATTGTAGGTGGTGGATCACATTACTTCAGCACTGGTTATCTACATAAAGTAGATAATCATATTGAACTTGTGTATGATTGGGCGGGTGGTACAGATCGTATCCCATTAACAGATGAACAGAGATTGGAGCTCAGTAGAATATTATGTCGAACAATATAATAATTCGTAAGGCTAGGAATAATTATGTCTGTGAATGTTGTGGACATATTATTAAAGCTGGAAGTGAATACCTTGATAAGGTTATTCTTAATAATGGTAAGTGTGTTGAGCATACCAGGTACCATGATGAGTGTCCTAAAGTAAATCCCCAAGAGTACTTATTTAATAAAATAGTACAGTCTAATGGAGATTTAATTGTAGCAGATAAACAAGGTATTAAGATACGTATTGCTGGTTTGGCTTTTGCTAATGATGATTGGTATGTACTTTATCATGATTGGAATGATCCTAAGGGTAAGTATATGCTCTTTACAAATATGGTTGACTATCATGATGCGAACGGAGATCCGGTTATCTAGTTTCTTTTCTTATATTCTGATTGTTATTCAGTTCATTATTATATTCTTTATAGGTATGATTCTAAAGAACCAGGACATTAAGATCCAAGAACTTAAACAAGACAATCAGAGAATAAGACAAGAGCTGATAGAGACAGAAGCTAAATGTCAAAGACTAACAGACCAGTGTATTTATATACTGTCTGAAGGAGTATGGGAATGAGTGAAACACATTTAACTGGTAGTGTATCTGGTAGGTTTGATTGGAATGAATATCAAATTGAGTACACTGCAATAGTATCTGGTACTGAGTGGTATCAGCAGGGTAGAATGTATATGCCTAATGGTGATCCTGGTTATCCAGATGAATATGATTGTGAAGGGCCTTTCTTTGAAGACTTCGATGAAATAATTGTTACTGATGCAGAAGGTAATGACGTAACAGATACACCTGGATTTGAAGATCAGCGTCCTTTGATAGAAGAAAAGATCAAGGAAGATGTTAAGGAGAATAAAGACTGGGATGACTGTAATTGGGATGACCCTGAACCAGACTATCCTGATGATCCGCCGGAAGATGATGACTGGGAGGATGACTGATGACTAAAGACGAATTGAAAAAGGAAGCAGAGAAATATGCTGAACAATGTTATGGGTGGACTAATAACGATTTGGCATTAGATGTTGCAGAAGCAACTTATATTGTAAGTGCCGAGCCAAGAGAAAAGCGAATAGCAGAACTTGAAAAGAAACTTAAAGCAGAGCAGGATCTTAATGCAGAGATCAAAGCCAGGTTTGTTAAATGCAATACCTGTACACAGGACATGAAAGAAAAGTGTCTTATGTTCAATGAGAATCTTTGTGAAGGTGAACGTTGCGAAGAGCTTGTTGATCTTATGTCATTAGTAAGTAAACGTGACACAGACGACAAGCTTGATGAAGCAAAAGAGCTTATTAGAAAAATGTTAGGCGATCTTGATGCTTGGCTTGAAGCATATCCTGACTGTGAAGAGACTGCAGTATTAGTAAGAGAAGCAAAACAATTCTTGGAGGAAGTATGACAGATGAACTTGGATTTGAATTTGAATTATGAAGAACAGTTGAAACAGGCAAAGGAAATCATACAGAAAGCTGTTTTTCAAAATATTTGCTATAACTGTGATTATGGAATTATCCATTGTAGCCAGTGTCGTAATGGAACACTGAGAAAGCAAGCAGAGCAGTTCTTAAAGGAGATAGAAAAATGACAGCTACAGAAAAATATCTTGCTATGAATAACACCTTTTGTAAACTCAGAGACGCTATTTATGAGAGCAATGTGGATGAAGCAGAAGAGCCTGTTATTGTTCAACAAAATGTAGAGGCAGCATTAAGCATATTATGTGCATATCTTGATTACTATAAGGAAAAGAACAATGTTCATACTAAACAAAAGGAGTAAGAGAATATGACAGATGAGTTTGGATTTGAGATCTTTGATGAAGATGTTCCAGCTTGGCAGGAATATCAGTCTGAGTCAAGAAAACAGATTGAAGAACCAAAGCCTAAGAAAACCAAGACGAAGACTGTAAGTACAGAGAAAGCAGTTGCAGAACGTGAGGAAACTGTTCAGGTTAAACTGTTTGATCATCAGATTAAAGCCCGTGAAAAGTTCAGGGATAAGAATGAAATAGCCCTGTTCTTTGAAATGGGATGTGGTAAAACATTAACGAGTATGATGATTATCTGTGATAAATATAAAGCAGGTATTATTGATTCATTGCTTGTTGTTGCACCTAATGATGTTCACAAGCAATGGTTTGATGATCTTTGTGATGATAATTCTGTATTATCTAAAGCAATTGAACAGGAACAGGTTCATTGTACTGGTCAGATACTTGGTGGACGTGGTGGTCAGAAAGAGTTCTATGACTTTGATGATGATGGTAAATTACATATTGTATGTGTTAACATTGATACGTTCTCGCAGCCGCATAAGTGGGAACCGATTGTTGAATGGGTTAATGCACACAAGACTGCTATCATTATTGATGAAGCTACAAGTATTAAGAACCCGAGCAGCAAGAGATCGCAACGCATGCTTTATGAGTTCAATGATGTAATGCGTCGTGGTAAAACTGTTTTGTTCAGTGGCAAGAAACCTAATACAGAAGTACGTATTGTATTAACAGGTACACCAGTAACTAATGGTCCAATGGATCTGTGGTCTATTATGGAATTCATTCAGCCTAACTACTTTAATCGTAATTACTACAGCTTTATGAATTACTACGGTATGCACACAAAGCTAACAGTACAAGATAGAACGATTAACGTATTACTTACTGAAAAGACCTGGCAAGGTATAAAACATTGTAAAGATTATGCAGAAGCATTTAGCTTGTTCGGTTGTTCTGAAGATACATATCTTACTGTAATGCATCAGGATAGGTATCTTGGTCCTTATAAACATGCAGATGAACTTAAAGAAATGCTTGAGCCAGCTGCAGTGTTTGCCAAGTTGACTGACTGTGTAGACATGCCTAAAGTTAATTATATCGTTAAGCAGGTTCCTATGTCAGATGCACAACAAGCATGCTACAATGATATGAAACATGATCTTCTTGCAGTATATGATGAAAATGTAGCGACGGCTAAAAATAAGTTAGTAGTCACCCTCAGGTTACAGCAGATAGCAAGTGGTTTTATCATGGGACATAAGGAAGAAGACCCTGAAGATATGGATATTCCTCTGTGGATGGACCGTGATATTGATGAACAGTATGATATTCAACCTGACGAAGTTATATGGCTTGGTGATACTAATCCTAAGCTTGAGCAGTTAATGCGTGATGTTGATGAACTTGATAAACCATTGCTCATATTAACAAGGTTTAGTGCTGAAGCCGCAAAGATCTATGACATGCTTAAAGATAAGTATAGTACGATGCTTTATACAGGTTGGAAGACTACTGGGTCAATTGCTGATTACAAGCAGGGTAAGTATGATATATGTGTTGCTAACACAACTAAGATAGCTCGTGGTCATAACTTGCAGATTGGTCATACAACTATCTATTATAGTAATACATTTAGTATGGAGCTTAGACAGCAGTCTGAGTTCAGAACATTCCGCATGGGTCAAAAGTGTCCTTGTACTTATATTGACTATGTTTCTTGTGAGGTAGATAAAACTATCGCAGAAGCATTGAAACTTAAGAAAGGATTGCTTGAATACATAAGAGATAAAGATATGAAGGAGGTAGTATAATGTTTACTAGTTTTATCTTATGTCATATTGATGGGGAACAGGTTATGATTAATGTTATGGACATTAGTTATGTAGCAGGTTCTAATGTTTTCTTAAGATCACGCGGTGAAGAAGATATGTGTCTTACTGTTGATGAGCCATTTGATGAGATCAATAATAAGTTATGTGAGGAATTAAATGGACTATAAGCAGCGAGCAGCATTCAGGAAGACAGATGAATGGAAGAAGTTCAAGCATAAGTGTAGACTCCATACTTCAGTAGACTTCATAACCAAGAAGCCGTTGGAGCGTGATTGGAATCTACATCATCTTGATCTTAATATTCAGAGATATGATAATCTTGATATGAAGCGGTTCATGCCTCTTAATAAAAAGACGCATGAAACTATACACGAGATCTTTAAATGGTATAAGAAGGATCATAAGGTTCTTGACCGTATAAAGAAGACACTGGACTTAATGGAGGAATATACAAATGGACCTGACCCTACTGAGCAAAGTTCAAAAGAGCATGGTAAGACAGACTCAAAAATATAAGCACAATAAGACCGGAAACATTTATATGTTATTATATAGTGATATATGTGAATGTACCAATGGTCGTGAGGATATAAGGTATTGTCTGTATGCCAATGAAGATGGTAAATTATTCTGTAGGACCTGGGATGAGTTCAACCAGAAGTTTACAAAAATATAAATGTACAAAAAATGTATTAGCTAATTTATATAAATGTTATATTTATATGATATAATAACTGTATGAAAGAAGACGCACGTAAACAACTAGAGGATTATTGTAGGAAGACCTATCAGAAAATAGTTGACTCCCTTACTAAATTATCACTTGATCTCTTTGATAAGGTATATGTTAACCTGCCAGACACAATGTCTGAAGAAGAGAAATTATCTTTTATTAAGGAATTTATTACAACTAATACTGATAGTATTATTGGTTCGGCCTCTATGATAGGTTCGAAGATTAATTACCCGCCTAAGGAGTAGAATATGGCAGAAGACTTTAGTTATCTTAATTCAGGTATATCTGAACAAGATAAAGGTGTTCTTAAGAATCTTTCACAAATGGGTGAAAAGCTTAAAGAACTACAGTTAAAGATGCTGGAAACACAGACGATAGCAGAACAAGCTAAGAAGGAATATGAGCATTTTGCAAATGTAATTATTCCTCAGGAAATGTTCAGCGCTGGTGTTGATAGTATTGGTCTTGCATCGGGTGGTGCATTAAGAGTTAAACATAACTTTTATTGTCAGCCTAATAAGAATGCAGAGGATCGTAAGAAGATCGTTGAATGGCTTAGGGCTAATGGTGGTGGTCATCTTGTTAAACATGATGCTACTGTTTCACCAGAAGACATGGATAAATTAGAACAGAATGGTATACCATTTATTGAGAATACATCTGTCAATACAACAAGTCTTAAAGCATTCTTAAAAGATAAGATTGGAGCTACAACAGGTGTTCAGCAGATCACCGTTGATGAGATACCGGAATGTATACATTTCCAGGAAGTTACTACAGTAGAATTGGAGGTATAATTATGAGTAACAAAGTAACAAAGATTGCCAAGGACATTGGCACAGAAGAACAGGTTAAAACAAAAAACATTAATTATCAGATTGATGTTGAACTTGGTAATGGTCTTGGTAAGTTTTCAACTTATATGACTGTAACAGGTGTACCTGAAGATCTTCCTGAGGCTTATATGGACACAGTAAAAGCTGCAGCAGAACGTCAGTTTGCTCAGGCACTTAATGAACGTACTTTTCTTGAGTTTTATAATGTAGGTAAAACATCTAAAGATGAGCAGCCTACTTTCTATAATATGAGAGACATTGGTTGGGTAACAATAAAAGAAATCAAGGAAATAAAATAGGACGGGAATTAAATGTCATTATATGATGATGTATATGGCCTTACTTATCAATCAGCTAAACAGCAAATAGACTTCTTAAATGAAGAAATAAAGCAGCAGATTGGTATAGGCTTCTCTTCAGTTGAAGAATTAACTGAATGGGCACATGATCATTTACTTGATAAAGTAGTATTCTTAAATATGTCACATGCTTTTTATTGTGTATCACATAAAGGTGAGTTAATATCAGCTAAGGCATTTGTAGATTACTATAGGACTGTTCTTTTTACAGGCGTCCGTAAGGGAGCTAAAACAGAAGCTGTACCTTGGGTGCCTGAAGGCTTTGATTATTATGACAAAGCTTATATTGCCGGTGAGCAATCAGATGGTGTACATAAGCCATTATACTATCGTGATTATGTAGTGCCTACTGGATTTTATAATCCAGAAAAGGATGCGTTTAATGTGGCTAAACCTTTTCCAGTATTTGCAAAAGATACTGGAAGAGATACGTCACATATCTATACGTATATAGAACATATAGCAGGTGAATGTGCTATGTGGTTACTTGCTTGGCTTCGTGCTAAATTATTACATCCTAATGTTAAAACACAAGTAGTCCCTATCATCATATCTAGAGCACAAGGATCTGGTAAAACAACCTTTGCAGAAGTTATATGTAAAGGATTATTTGGTAAGGATAATGTATTAGTTACTGATCAATATGATAGTCAAGCCAGATTTAATGCAGATTATGCAGATGCTTTAATTGTTTGTCAAGAAGAAAAGGAAGAGACAGATAAAAGAAACCCTGCAGGTGCATTAAAGTCAAGAGCTACAGCTACAACAATACGAAAAGAACAGAAAGGTGTTGATCCTATTTATCAGGAGTCATACACTGATTTTATCATGACTACAAATAAAGATGTTCCTATTAAATTTGATGGTCGTGAAGATCAAAGAAGGTTTATGATTATGAGTGCCGATGAACATTTCACTAGAAAAGAGTCAGATCTCGCTAATGAAGTATTCAGTAAGCTGTATGGATACGACGCTGACTTTAACAAAGTAGGTGTACCTTTCCAAGAGGATAAGGATCTTATAGCACAGTTCAAGCATGAGTTGTTTACTAGACAAGATATTGCTGAAGTGCCATTAAGAAACTTTCCTAAGACTGCAGCATACAACAGGTGCTTTACATTGCCTCGTACAACAGAAGCAACTGAAATTGAAGCTGTTATGCGAGCTCTTGCTCCACTTATCAAAGCATCTCTGGAACAGAATAAGCTGGTAACAGAGATAGACAATATAAAACTTAATCAAATAATACAAATAGAAGGTGCTATGCAATTTATGCCAGAGTACAAAGAGTACAAAAAGTATGTTGCATTGTGTAGACCACTTGTATTCTATGAAATGAATAGTGGAAAACCTTATCCACATTCTACTGTAGAACGTGGCATATATGATTGTGCACCTTGGTTGTTAAGTGATTATGGTATAGCTATAAATCCGGATATGGATCCATTACCTGGTGGCTTTACAAACGTTGCAGGACGTTATAAAGTAGCACCCGCTGCCAGATTCATTTTAGCAGATGATAAAGTTACCCAGGAAAAAGAAATGCCAGGGCTTTATAAAGAAATGACAGGGGTCACCCTCAGGTCAGAGGTTAGAACAGGAGAACGTTTACGTGTAAACAGTAAGTTTAAACCTGATCCTAATGGTTGTTTCGAAACTGTTAATGAAATGAAGCCTGGAACAGTTGATCTTACAAATAAGAGTCAACATGTACAGTATATGGATACATTCTTACTAGAATCTGATGAAGCTACTCATCTTCAAGTGAGACTTGAAAAAGAAAGAGCAGAAGAATGGGAGTTAACAAATGGCCAGGAACCTATTCCAGCGGATGTACTCTACCGCGAAAGATTACAATTTGCACTTAAAGAAGCAGAACGAATCTTTAACGATGGTATTGCCTGTAGACTTGTTTATTCCGGTGCTAAGTCGTATCATTTACTTATCAGAGTTAAAGATGCTCCTGAAACACTGGAACAATACGCTTGGCTACATGCTTACTTATGCACTACTGTCTCAGACAGACTCATATTTGATGAAAGCACAAGTGATCCCGCCCGTCTTACGAGGTCACCTGTGGAAATGCAACGCTTTAGTGTTGCTTACGGTATCCAAGTTGAAGGAACCCAAAAGGAAATTTCATGCAACTGGAATCACGTATATGACATTAGATGGAGAGATTTGTTCGACCTCTGGAAGAACAGGCCACTTAAGAAATGTGAACAAGTAAATGGTAAACGTGTAATGCCAACTAGACCTGAGTATCAAGATGCTGCTGAAGCAATTATTGATACAACGTTCTGGACAGATCCTAAGTGGGACGGTGAGCGTCAGAGATGTTTCTTCCCAGCATACCGTATTCTCAGGTTACTTGGTTATACACATGCTCAGTTATGGGATGAAGGTGTAATGACTAAGGGTGTTGAGAAGTATAAGCATAAAGATGAAATTGGCTACTGGAAATCAAGAGGTAAGTCTTCGATTATCCAGCAGATAGACGAACAGATCGATGAATATGAGGAGTCATTAAATGGACAGTAATCAAGATGATCCTATATGGGAATACGTTGTAGTAACTAAATTACAACCCTATATAGCAGCTGTGAGACATTGGTGGGAGCTGTATGATAAAATGCAGATTGTATCTACTGGTGTATTTCCAGTAGAATATGATGACATTGAGTGTCCTCCAGGTCTGATGATGCGTATGACAAATACAGCAGTCAGATCACCGATCAAACATGTTCAAGCATTTCCATTTGTACCTAGCTCTTATTTACAAATAGCAGGTGTATCTGGTGGTGTAAATAGAATGATTGAACGTGTATGCCAAAAAGGTTTAACTATCGAAGAGTTTACGATAGTTGAAAAACATAACTTACCAAGCTCTTATCAGAAAGGACAGATCCTATGTTTTGTGCCTACTGATATATTAGCAGGTACAAAGGATCTTGGTAAGTATGTATATATGACGGTGCTTGAGCTATGTTCAATGGCAAAAGGAAAGTTGCCTCAATCAGTCCAAGCAAAGTGTTACCAATATATAAAATAATTATTAGCTAATTCAATCTTAAATGATTAAATTGTGCTATAATTATAATGTCACAGTTTGTGATAATTTATTTTAATTCGTGAGCCAAAAACAGGGTTCACTAGGAGTATCTTTATGGCTAATACAAAAGCAGTAGAAGACACAAGTTTCTTGGAAGACTTTGCAGGTCAGGGTCTTGAATCAATAACAGCTAATGAACAGGCTATACCTTATCTTGGTATGGTTCAGCCTGATGGTTCAGCTGCAGCAGACGGTGCTACACCAGGTGTATGGCGTAACTCAGCAACTGGTGAAGAGTATGGTAATGTGGTAACAGTTGTTCCACTTGCATTCCGCACAATTTGGAATGAACGTGAAGCAGAACCACCATTCAATACAGTAGGTCGTTATGCACCACACAGTATTGAGGTTACTGTTCAGCAGCCTAAGGGCGGTAAGGGTTATCCTAAGATGATCAATCCTGAAACAGGCAATGAAGTTCAAGAGCTTTACATCTATGCTGTTATGTTGCCAGAACATCCTGAAGCAGGTGTTCTTTTGTTCAATCCAACTGTTGGTTCTATGCGTACTTGTAAATCTTGGAACACACAGCTTAAATCACAGTTGTTGCCAAATGGTGCACAGGCTCCTATTTATGCTTGTGCTTGGGATCTTGCATCTGATCTTGTTGACAATCCAGCAAAGAAAGGTGCAAAGATGGCTAAATTTGTAAAGGTTCAGAGAGGATCATTCATCTCTAAGGATCTTTTTGAAGGCGCTGTTAAACCACAGTTACCAGCAATCCAGCAGACAGTTCTTAGTATCACAGCAGATGCCGGTGCATCTGAAGATGATGGTGAGTAATTAATTAATTTAGATCCCTGGTCTTAGTTGATCAGGGATCTTTTTATCTGGAGGATAAAAATGGCCTTTATTAATAATACAATTCCTGGAAGAAAAGATGATCAGGATAAGATAAGACTTGATCTTATTGAACCTGAATTTATAGAAGGTATTGGCAATGTTCTTACTAAGGGGGCACAGAAATATTCTGAAAACTCTTGGCAGAACGTTGAGAACGCAGAGAACAGATACTACGCAGCGGCATTAAGACATCTTATGGCTTGGCGTAAAGGTGAGATATATGATGAGGAAACAGATGTTAATCACTTGCTTCACGCTGCCTGTAATCTTATGTTCTTATTTCATTTTGATAGAAAGGAGAATAAGTAATGGCTGACTTAAGCAAATATTGTTTTACAGGTAGACTTGGTGCAGATGCTGTTGTAAAGACAACACCAAACGGTAAGTCTATCATGGAAATGTCCGTCGCTGTTAACACAGGTTATGGTGATTATAAGAAAACACTTTGGGTAAAGGTTAAGCAGTTTGGTGATCGTGTAAAGAACATAGCACCAATCTTTACTAAAGGTGCTTTGATTACTGGTTGTGGTGAGCTTGATGTTGATGAATGGACAAAAGATAATGAGAAGCACTATGCTATCGTTATTAAATGTATGGATGTTCAGATCCTAAGTTCTAAAAAGAATGATGGAGCAGCTGAACCAGAAGTTGAACCAACGGATGAGGAGCCGGTATTCTAATGGGTAAGATACCTGAACATTTAATCAATGCAGAAGTTAGTCATGATCCTGAACCTATTGGTGATGGACATGACTCGGAAAGAATTTGGGACAGTGAGAATCAGAGATATGTTGAAGCATACAGGAAAGTGTTTGCTGATAAGCTAGGTATTAAACCTAGTGACATTCCTGATGATATGTTTGTCCATCATATTGATGGAGATCGAGGCAATAATGATATAGACAATCTGATGCTTTGTACTAAGAAAGCACATGAGAATCTTGAGACATTGATCGATCCTAATAAGTATTGTGAAAAGTCGTGACGGTATGTCATTGTACACTCCTAAATGGGTTGGATAAGTGAGCATAGTCACTGGAACTATGCAAGCGAAAGCGAGTCGCAGGGAGAATCTTGCCAGAGAACCTGTGGCGGGTAGCGTGTCTTTTGCTGTGTGGTTAATAACAGTAGTATCAGGGTTCGAATCCCTGGGGGCGCAATACGCCGTTGGCGTGACAACCAAATAATGACCCAGTCCAATGACTTCCCTCCCACCCGTTATTGGACGCGAGTTCGGGATCTCGTTAAAAATCCCACTTTTCTAGCTATGGAGGAAATAGCATGTCTAAACGATTAATCGCAATGGATATTGAAACCAAAGACCCTAATCTACATGACTTAGGTGATGGTTCAATACGCTGTGATGGCTATATCTTATGCTGTGGTGCACACGGTGATGGTATAAGTAAAGTCTTCGATTTCCAAAATCCAAATGACATTCAAGAGTGTAAAGATCTTGTAGAAGATCCTGACATTGATCTTATATTCCATAACGGTTTATATGATTTAAGCTGGATGTATAACTTCTATGGGTTCAGGCCTAAAGGTATCATGCATGACACTATGACACGTGCTGCATTGATCGATGAGTATCAATCACTTGGTCTTGATGACTGTTGTAAACGTCTTGGTATTACAGGTAAGAATAAATCAGAGACTATTGAGGCTTGGTGGAGTGAGCATCAAGAAATTCTTAAGAAGCTTGCTAAAGGTCTCAAGAAGTATGGTGTATTTAATGACTCAGAAATTATGGATCCTGACACTATGGAATCATTCAAGCTTAACGAACTTGAAATGGAATCATTAATCACTGGTAATTATAAAAAGGATGTATGGGCAAATGTGGATGTTGTCTGGAATGATCCTGAAGGCCGAGAATTAATGAAGAAATATAACTTACAAGACTGTGTTGCTACATATAACTTGTTCAAAGCACAAGAGCCTAAAATGAAAGGTCTTGAAAGAGTGTATGAGCTTGAATGTAAATTGATCCCTATACTTCTTGAAATGAAACGTGTTGGTATTCGTATAGACGAAGATGCTTTACACAAGCTTGCTGATAAAGTACAAGGTAAATATGATGAAGTTGAACAGAAGCTTATTGAAATGTATGGTATAACAGGCGAAATGATCAATTCATCAAAGCAACTTGGTGCAAGACTTAATGAGATGAATATACAGAGTCCTATTAGAACTAGAACAGGTGCACAAAGTTGGTCAGCAGAAGCATTAGCGCGTATACATCATCCAGTAATACCTATGATACAAGAGTTTAAGAATTATGAAGCAATCTTAAATAAGTATCTACATGGGTCACTCTCAAGAACAATTGTTGATGGACGTATTCACTGTACATTTGTACCAATGCTAAGAGATCAAGGTGACGGTGGTACAGTAACAGGTCGCTTTAGCTGTAAGAACCCTAACCTGCAACAGATACCAGCAAGAAACAAGGGGCATGGTGACGACTTCTCACAAGATATGCGTGCTTTATTCTTGCCTGAAGAAGGACAGATGCTTGCAGCTATGGATTATAGTCAAATTGAGGCAGTATTACTTGGTCATTTTGCACAAGGTCCACAAGCAGAGTGGTTCAGAGAGCAGCTTCGTGGCGGTGCAGACTTGCATAACATTGCTATGGACATGACTGGTATTACATATCGTCCTGTTGTTAAGACTTTTAACTATGGTTGTATCTATGGTATGGGCTGGAAGACAGCGATGGATAAGAATTATACATTGTTTGAGAAACTTGCTAAAGAAGAAGGCCTTGATATTGAAACATTCACACGTGATATATACTACAATTATCATAAGAAGTTCCCGGTTGTAAAAGATACAATGGAATGGTGTCAAAATGTTGCTAAAATGCAAGGTTATATTGATACAATGGGTGGTAGACGGTTACATAAACCTAAACCACAGTATGATCCGGCAACTGGCAAGATTAATGACTTCATATACAAGATGCTTAATAAATTGATACAGGGTACAGCAGCAGACATTCTTAAGACAGCTATTGTACAGGCATATGAAGAAGGTATTTATGATATATTAACTCTGCATTTGTTAGTGCATGATGAACAGGTTAATTCTGTACCATTCACGAAAGCTGGAACAGAAGCAGCAGTCGAGCTACAACAGATCATGGGTAATGTATATAAAGATAAATTGTTGGTGCCTATTAAGGCATCATGTGAGTTGGGTCCTAACTGGGGTTATTGGTCAGATAGGATATATAAAGATATGCAGGCTGGGATCTTTGATCCTAAGGAATTTAAAGCAGACTATAAGGAGACACATTAATGAAGAAAGTATTATTATGGTTGTGGCAGTTGCTGCAGAATCTTTTAGGTTTGCTTGTAATACTATTTACAGGTGCAAAGTGTACTGGTACACATTGGGTAATAAGAAACCCAGACAATACTAAATATTTTGGTGTATCATTAGGTAATTATATTATATTTGGTAATTACCCAGACAAGAAGTCTGTGATGCATGAGCGGGGGCATCAGAAGCAGAGTTTATACTTAGGCCCATTATACCTATTATTAATTGGCTTACCAAGTATAACTTTTAATATCGGAGATATTTTGTTTCATAATAATTGGGAAGTGCAGAAAAGAATAGATTGGTATTATCGATTACCTTGGGAAGCCTGGGCTGATAAACTTGGAGGTGTTGAACGATGAAAGAATTTGAATGGACCTTTGGATCAGGTAACTACATTGATGTAAAAAAGGTATCTGGTATTAGCGGCTGTGCTCATTTTAGTTTTGATGACAAGCTGAGGATTTATGTGGCTTGGACAGTAGAGCCTTTTACTGAAAGAGAATGGGATTGTATTCTTGCTTGTGTTAGACAGGCTAAAATGGTACTTAAGAAATTAAAGAGGGTATGATGACTAAATACATTATTTGTGGTTATGTGAACCCTGAGCTTTGCGTTGAGATTGGAGAGTTTGAAACAAAACATAAGCTCATTGAAGTGTGGCAATTGATTATTCAAATATTTGATGATGGCAATTATCCTGAAGGAATAATTGCAAGGAGGATGAAATGATATACTGTAAACCTATACTATTTACAGATGAAAACGGGTATACAGGTAAAGCACCTGTATACAAAACAAAAGAAGCGGCTTGTGCTGACATGTCATTACCACATGCTGTTAACCTGAACCCAGGTGAAGTTGTCAAGATTGACTTACTTGTTGGATTTGAGATCCCGAATGGTAAGAAGCTTGTAATGTACCCGCGTTCAAGTCTCTTGTATAAGTACAGACTTATGTCACCAACAAGTATCATTGATTCTGATTACTCGGGACAGCATGTGCATTTCATTGCTATCAATCTTGGTAAAGAACCAGTAGTTCTTGATAAAGGAACAAGAGTAGTTCAGATTGAATGTGTGCCATGCGAACAGGTAGCTGATTGGGAAAGGGAGAATAATGAAAGAACCGGAGGGTTCGGGAGTACAGGAAAATGAAAACAATACCAATAACAATTGAAGAAATGGGTTTGCAATTCTTGAATGAAAAAGACTTATTGTCTTTTATTGGATGTGTAGCAGGAGAGTGTTATAACAGCTCAAAAGATCTTGATGCTTGTGTCAAACGTGCTTTGAACTGTATCAAGCGCGGACATCATAGTCCATTTGAGCATGCTAATATTACACTCAAATGTACCGTTGATCGTGGTGTATCACATGCTCTTGTAAGGCATAGACATTGTGCATTTCAACAGTCAAGTACAATATATCAGAAGTTCGATGAGCTTGTGTTCATTGAGAATACTTGTGATGTATATCTGCTTGAGTCAATTGAACAGGAATACAAGAGACAATTGAATGCAGGTAAAGCACCAGCTGAAGCAAGAGATATACTGCCTAATTGTCTTGCTACAAACCTCATTATCACTACAAACATAAGACAGTGGATGTATATGATTCACAGACGATGTGGTCCTGGTGATAGTAACAATATGCATAAGTGGTGTCAGAAAACTCGTGAATGGTTTGAAGAACGTTACCCTCAGCTTATTGAAGCATTTGATGCATGGTACCAGGATCATCCACTATGATAAAGATCTCTGTTTGCATACCTGTGTATAACACTGAACAGTATCTTATAAGATGTATATCATCAGTCTATCAGGCTGCGAGTGATTTCACAGATTATGAGATACTTGTGTGTAATGATGGGAGTCCTGGTACAGGGTGCAAAGAAATATGTGAGTCAGCTGGTGTTAAATATATCGAGCATAAAGAAAATAAAGGCTTGCTTGAGGCACGTCGTACATTAGTTACACATGCTTCAGGTGAGTTTATTCTTATGTTAGATAGTGATGATACATTTGTACCAAGGATCTTTACACCATTGTATGATATGGCAAGATATATGGAAGCAGATATTGTACAAGGTATAGGCAACATAAAATATACCTGTGATCCAAGTGAAGTGTTTGAACGTGCCAGACACCGTTATTGGTTTGTAAATGGAAACAGAACAGGTATATTGTTAAATGATGAAATATTACATAGCTTTGTTGTGAGACACGAACAGTCTTGTTATATGTCAACACATCTTATTAAAAGAGACTTGTATCTTAAAGCATTATCTTGTATTCCTGAAATGTATATCGTAATGAGTGAGGACTGGCTGCAGTATTACTTTATATGTAAATATGCAAAAAAGTACTTAGGTATACCTTTAAAGATGACTAATTATACAATTGATACAGGTATCACGATGCCAAAGCCTATAACGTCATTACATAGATGGAAACAAATATGTTCTATAGCATTGATTAAAAAAGTCATAATGGAAAGTAAACCGTTACCGAAACATTTGATCGCTTTACAATGTTCATTTAGCAATGACTATAATAAAGTACTTAAGTGGCTTGATGCTGTTGTACCTGAATTAAAAGAACAGGCTAAACAGATAATGGAAGATTATTTTAAATAAAAAACAGGGTACCGAAGGAGAGCGGTACCCTGAACCACTAAGGTTTTTATCAAATTACCAAACTTAATTTAAAAAGAAACATCACCTGCACTATAACGTGTGAATTGTGCACCGTTCGCCCAATAACTTGAAGCTATATAACCATCTCCTACCTCAGAAATAGTTCTTTTAGTCAGGTTCCATGGGTATGTACTATTACCACCTGGTGAAAAACAGCGACTACTAGTAGTCGGAGACTCTGTAAGCGTATATAACATTTTACCGTCACCTGCATTTCGCCAAGCACACAATTTAGGGACCAATGCGTCTATATTTATATTCAATGTAACAGTAGCTTTTGCCATACCGTCTTTACCACTTGTTGGTGTAATTTCCACAGGTTCAGTATACTGTGATACATCAATTGTTGCAGTTTTATTTGGTTCAATGTCAGAGGCTGCTGGAATATTATTTAATGTTACAGTAGCTTTTTTCATTGCATCATTACCAATAGTAGGTTTTATTTCTACAGGGGCAGTATACTGTGACACATCAATAGATGTTGTTTTATTTTGTTCAATTACTTCATCAGTTGTGCCACCGTCTTTAGTAAATATTTTACCTGTTTCAAGATCCTTGAATGTATCATTCACAGGGTCATATTCATATCCTGGCAAATCGTAAGGTGTACCAACACCGATACCACCTTTATTCTTAATTACTTTGCTCATATTTTCCTCCTATCCTCTACCTAATTTTTCAAGTAAGTCTTTCCAGTTATTACTGTCAACATAATACTTAGGACAGTCCTTACCTGTCCAGTCATAATGTCTAACAAGTGGCAAACCTGGAAAATATTTATCAAGCAATGTTTTCAATGTTTCAATTGAAGCATCACTGAATCTTCCTTCTACATTCTCAGGTACTACTTCAATACCTATTGAAGTATAGTTACCTGATCTACATCCAGCATGCCAAGCAGCCTTTTCGATAGGCCAGCACTGCAAACACTTTTCATCTTTAATAATGAAATGTGCTGAAGGTTCACCTTTACTGTCTATCCAGTACTGACGAACCTGTTCAGGTGTCTGTCCAGGGTATGGCCCAATCCAATGGATTGTTACTGTTGTTGCCATACCATTGTCAAGACTGTTATGTGTATTGCACTTAGCATCTTCTGGTATAAAGTTCTGAATTAACGTCATATGAGTCTCCTTAGAATCGGTTATCTGGTCCTTCTCGCATTCCACCGAGGATTGCGTCACGGAGCTCACGTTCCTGTTCAGACATGCCAGCATTTTCTGTATCAGTCTTATTAGCATGATTACCTCCAGTACCTAACTCTTTCTCAAGGTCCTGTACCTGTTCAGGTGAAGACGACTTTGGTATAATATGCATTGGTTCACCTGTTTCAGAGTCAAAAGCATACTTACCCGCTTTAAGGTTATTTACTAAGGATTGAAGTCTTGTTAAACTATTTGCATTCGGTATATTCTTTTCATAGCCAGCCTCCCATAACTTAGCTATATTTTCTCTGTGTTCTTCAGGTATAGCCTCTATAATTTCCCAAGCTTCAGGACTACCATCTTCCATTACAATATTATAAAGTAATTCAGCAATATTCATTACAGTAATATATCAAGCCATCTAGGGAGCTTGACTCCTTTAGCATAGATTATATATCCTACTATCATACCCATGATTCTAATAGCAAGTATAACAATGAGCCAGGTTAATATCCTATTCTTCTGTTGGATCTTTACCTGTAGCTTTGTAATAGTCTCGTATGAGTCGTTCAACTGCTCGTTGATACTCATCAAGTTCTCTGATAACGTCGTCGAAGTCTGCTTCCATTCCTCGGCTTCTTTCTGTGATAGCTTCAAGTTCTCTGACACTTGAATCAATTGCTCGGTCACGAGCTGTGAGCTCGCTTTCAAGCTGGTCAATTTGTCTCTGATACTCAAGTATCTGTCTGTCAGTTCCTTTTCTTGTGCTACAGCAACCGATAAACAAGAACAGGCAAATAAGACACAGAACAATTTTCTTACCCACATTATTTCTCCTTTTCTTTGCCCTTGATATATAGCTTACGAACACCAGCCATACGACCGATGATCTCTGCTACCCATTTATTCATACGTTCTTGGAATTCAGGTGTTTTAAACTGATCCGGTGGACTGAATGAATATACTAATGAAGATATTTCCCATTGCTTGCTTTCTATATACTGTTCTGTGTTTTCAATATGATTGTACATAATCCATTCTACAATCTTATCATATACACATTCAAGAATATATTTAACATAATATTCTGTATATTTGCTTTTCTTGTTTAACATTGCATTGATTTTATTCTCAAGTGCCATACAGAATAATTTTGCCTGATTAACTTGATTACGTACTACAGCACGTTCATAATATGCCTTTTTATCTTCCCCGCCAATCTGTATGTGGTCTGTGTTGATACGTATCTTGAGTATTTTACACAGAACCACAAGCACTACAATCAGTAAAATTACTGAAGGAATACGGGAAAGGAATTCAGCAGATGTTAATATTGTTGCTAAGTGTTCCATTCTCATCTCCTAGAAGTAAGTATTAATGAGAGCAGTTGCTTCAGAAGTTGTCATGGCACTAGGTCCAGCTGGTATGTTTCCAATGGCAGTACTTATTTTAGTGTCCACAGCATTGCTATCATCATAACCAGCAAGAGCAGTTTCTATTTTACCAGTTACCTGAGAGCTGGTATCATAACCGCTTAATGCAGTACTAACTTTTCCTGGAATATCTTCGGCTGTTATAGCAGCTGCTATTTTTCCGTCAATAGTATCTCCGAAAGTGCCTGCAATCTCATTAACCTTTGTATTTACAATATCGTTGACTTCTGCTTGTACCATTGGGCCTATTTCAGAACGATTTACTTTCTGAGTAAGAGCCTCGTTGATAGGTGTAATATCTGCAGAGTCAGCTTTACGATTGAGTCTAGCTTCTGCTTGTGTGAGACGTGATTCAGTTTCAGCGATTCTTTCAAATGCTGTTCCTGTAGCACCTGCTTCTGGTACACCAAGTGTCTGATCTATATCTTTTTTATCATACACTGAAGTATTGTCCATTGTTTTAAACATAGTTTTACTCCTTTGCCATTCTTAGGCCAGTTGCTTTAATTTCCATTGTGTCCGCAGATGTGGTAGTTGATTCATGCTTTTCAGCAAGTAACAACTGATGTGTATAGTGCCATAATGCACCATACATTTTAACACATTTAACAGTACACATATCATTATTACCATCTACATTAAGCTCTGCAAGTTTTTCTTTGAAGCATTCACGTAGAACAGATTCCTTATACTCAAGTTCCTGCATATCCATAATGTTACCCCCTCACAGCTACAAGATTAAAATGTGCTGGGTCATCAAAGAATGCAGCACGAATAACTTTACGCCAACCAAGTTGTCTTGATCTAACGTAATTACCAGTCATACCTTGTAACAAGTTCCATTCACCTGTTCCATTTGTAATGACAATAATAGTTCCATCAGTTGCCTCAGGAACTTGAGCAGATATAAGAATATCATACACAGTTCCGGCAACTGGTTCAAATGTGGCTGGTACAGTGATTGTTGTTTCAGCTGTACTTCCAGTTCCACTCACTGCAATACTTTCTGCAGTTACTCTTGGTATAAACATATTTTCCTCCTGTTATAAAGAAGCACCGTGTCAAGCACGGGAATAATTATAAATTAAGCAAACATTGCTTGTATCTCAGCTGTTGAGATTGGCTTGATTGGCATGATACTACCAATCAGCTTAATGGCACCTTCAACAGTTTTTGTGTTTCCAATATCATGCCACAAGATAGTAGATCCTGATACTTCGGCGTAGTAGTATTCTTCTGTATCTTCTTGGTAAGCAATATCTCCATCTGATACAGTACTTGTTGTAAGTGCAGTTCTTGCTGTAGCATCTGCAACAGTATGATCTGGTACAATAATATCAGGCTCATTTGTCATGATTTTATCTTGCTTAGACGCTGGACTTGCACCGGCAACTGCAGCAGTTACATCGGCAGTTGTAGCATAACCTGCAAGAGCTGTGTTAATCTTACTTGTTACTTGTGATGAATTGTCATAACCTGCAAGAGCTGTGTTAATCTTACTTGTTACTTCTGTACTGTCATCATAGTTATTGAGTGCTGTGTTAATCTTACTTGTTACTTGGGCAGATGTGTCATAAGCGGAAAGATCTACTGATCCACCGCCACTCACTGTTCCAATTGCAATAGCATCAAACTTGAGCACTGGATTTGCATCTGTTCCAACATTTACTACTACAATATTCGAGCTTGCTGCAACAGGTTTGTTGTTAGCATCAATAAAGTTACTATCCGTATGGAAAGCATTAGAAATATTGTAAACCCAACCAGGTAAGAAAGTGGTAATCTTAACCCAGTTACCATCAACCTGGTGCCAAAGACCTACAGAATCAATTGATCCTGAAACGATGTCTGGAGAAGCTAAGTAGTCAGTGTCAGCATATATAGCACTACCTTTGATAGTGTATACATTTGCCAACTTTCTACCTAATTTCTCACTGAGTGCTTGTGTGTAGGCATCAAGTGCCTCTGTACTAACATACTTAGCTTCTGACATATTTTACTCCTTACATTCCAAAGCCTACCGGTGGAAGTGGTGCACCTGCAAAGGGACCTGGACCGGCATTAAAAGTATATCCGGCTGGGTATCTTACAACACCCTGCATTCTTACGTCAGACTTAAGATCTTGAACCTGATCTCTCAGGCGCTGAATCTCGTTCTGATCCATCTTGCTACTAAGCGCATTGAAACGTTTCTCATTTTCAAGGTTAAGTGCAGCAATTTCCTGTTTAATAGAACAACAACATTCTGCTTGCTTAGCCTGAACCTGCTGAAGTGTTACGGCATTAGCAGCTATATCACGTTGAAGCTCCATATACTTGTCAGACAAGTTAGAAGCAAGATCGTGATAGACATTATTAACATTGTTATTAATGTCGCGATTCTGATCTTGCAGGTCATTAAAGTTCATGCTATTCTGAAGCTGTGATGCAGAAGCAGGTGCTTGATCACCGGTAGCTGGACCAATAGGTCCGCGACCCCAACCACCACCGAAGCCACCCATCATGGCCAAGAATGCAAGGAACATGATCCCTGCGTCACCACCAAAACCAAAACCACCATTTCCACCAACGTTAATCGCTGGCTGTCCTGAAGAAATTTCCATAATATACCTCCAAGTATATTAATTGATATATTTTAATCTCATACGAGATTAAGTTTTCAATGACTGTACATATGCTTTAAACTGTCTAACATACTCTTTAACCTCTTTACCTGTAACTGGTATCGAGTCATACATATCTACATAGTCTGTAGTATATGTTGGCTCTGAATAAAATAAAACACGTATATCAATGTTACCGTTATCCTGGTAGCTAAAACCATAACAAACAAGTACAACATCATCTTTAGTCAGAATGAGTATATTTGGGGCTCCAGTCTTTATATAATCTGGATAACCTATAACATTTATAAGACCAGGATAGTCATGGGAATTTTCAAATAGACTATTGGTTATAGGTAACCAGCTAAAGCCATAGTCATCCGAGTAAGTTATTCCTGCAGCTCCGCCGCCTATAGCTAACAAACGGCCTGTAGTTGTTTGACATACAATATTACTAGGACGATACCCTGGGCTTACTCCATGTCCTAGTTCATCTGTCCAACCTTGATCATAAGACATTGTTGTTGCTTCTTGCCATGTAATACCATCATCATTTGAATACCAATCTCCTTTCCAAATAGTATATTTTAATGGTGCATTTGGATTACGTACTATAAAATATGTGCCATCACTTGGGTAATTTGCACCCATTTCATATGTATAAGTATTCCCGTCATATTCATATATTGTAACACGTTGTTGGTTATTACTAAATATATTACTAAACATATTGGTTACACTAGGAAAATACCACATACCACCACTTGTAACATTTGATATAGTACCATATATAAATTTACCAGAAGGTGTGACACAAAAACCTCCATCATGAAATTCATTATCATCACATCCTATATAATGCCAAGTGCTACCATCAAAATAAAGAAAGTAGTAATATCTTGCATTATTGTCCCAGCTAGAGCTGTTACTTTTGCGATATTGTCTGCGCATTGTCATGAAATGTATACCATCTTTTTCTATAAACGCATATTCTGTGCGCGCGCCAGTTACATACCCTTCATTTGGTACTAAGTCTTCATCATTAACTACAGTCCATGTTAAACCACTATCTATGGACAAAAGCAGGGTCGTATCAAAAGTACCATGTTGCATTATAGCATATAAGCCAGCATTTGTACTAATTAAAGCATTAATGACTAATGATGCACCTTCACCATATGTTAAATTCGCTGCATGCATACTCCAGCTGTGTCCATTATCATCTGATTTATATATATTTGAACCTTGTGCCCATAATATTCTTCCGGAGCTTAGTTGACACATCACAGGTACACTGATAATAGTATTAGTATTATCTATATCATTACCTGTAGTACTAATCCAGTCCCACTGATTGCCAGGTTCACTTGTTCTGCGTCTTACGGGTTTATTTAGTTTCATAACTGTACTCCATATTGCTTAGCAACTGCATCAAGATCCATACCTTTTTCGCTGTATAATTTTCTTAATGTTTCTAGTTGCTCTTGTTTACTTTTACCTGCAAACATTTGTTGTGCTTGCTGCCATTCTTCAGGATGCTGAGCAATCATGCCTTGCATCGCATACTGGAACATTGTTGCTTGCGGATCTTGAATAGCTCTCATTACCTTACTAATGTCCATTAGTATTGCCTCCAAGCTCCTGATCTACATATAATTTAAGTTGCCTAATTAATTCAGCAGTTGCAACCGCATCTAAGAACGTTGGGAACTCATATGTATCTTCGAGCATGTCTGGATTGACATTACCCTCTGTTCCTGGTGGTATTATCTTTTTCTTTATAATCATGATTGCTGTACCTCCTGAATGTAACTCATTAACTGTGTATGTATTTCCTGTAATCCTGTTCTGTCAAGGTATTTGTTATGTTTTCCCAGTTCTTTTACTGTTATGTAAGTTGGTGTTGATAAGTACATCTGCCATGGAGCTGCATAAAATATCTTATTAGATGGTAAACCTACTATCTTACTATTACCAAGGGCTGTAATATCTTGAGTAGGGTCATAAGTATTCCAGGTTAAACCATCATCATCTGAGTAGCGCCAGCCATTAGAATCACTACAAACTATCATAATTCTATTATCTATAGCACATAACTTTGCATAAATATCGTTGCTCTCATGATAAATTATATTCCCTAATACTGTATCTGAGTTTCCAGGTACTACCCAATTGTTAATATCTAATGTATCATTATAAGCTATATAATAACGTTCTAAAGTAATTGCACTTGTAGTATCTTGCCTTGAGAATAAGACTATAATTCTACCTGTGTTTGTAACACATACATCGTGTATATGCACCGTCATATCTAAGTATTGATTTGTAAGATTATCAATTAAGGTAAACTGGTTAAGTATATTTAAAGTTCTAAAGGTAGGAGTATTACCGTACAATGAATATTCTTGATATACTAGTTCTAGTGAGGCATTAAATTGGATTATTGTAGAATTTCCAGCAGGCATCCAGTACTCATCATCACCGGTAGGGACTTTTTTACATTGAACCATTTTAAGAGGTTCAATGTAAAAAATATTAACCTCATTAGATGTGTCAAGAGTAAATGCAGTATTACTCTGATTAAATTTATATGCGTATAATCTGTATGTTATATTTGAACCTGAACCATTTTTTTTAATAGCTAGCATTATACAAACTTCGTCAATCTTGCCAGGATCAATAAGGCTATCATCATTAAGAGGACAGGCTAACGGCCAGTTTCCCGAACCAGCACCAGAAATAGCAGACCATGTAGCACCCCTATCTGTAGATATTTTAAGACCACCATTACCTGTATGTAATGATACAATACTATCGTTATATAGACAAACTAAGCCATCTGAACGTCCATTGTTAGTTGCTGTCCAAGATATTCCGTCATTGTCAGTATAATATACCCATCCTTGTCCCCCAGCGTATATTCTACCTCGAGAGTCTTCACAAGCATAATATAAAGCGTCATAGCTGTCAAAACCACTTGGCTTACTTAACTGAGCCCAACTTAACCCTGCTTTTTGTGTCAATATCTGTTTATCAAGCAGCATTCCATGCCTCCAAAAATACCCACCCACTATCCCACAAGACCTTTAAACCACCATTGTCCGTTGTACTACGGATTGCTTAAATTAGCAACTGCTTGCTGTAAAGCAGTAATTTGACTTGTTAAAGACTCAAGTCTATTAGTAAAGTCAACCGTAGCATCGCCAGAAGCAGGTTCAATATAAGCATGCTGAATTGCCTGGATCTTACGGTCAGCTTTACGTACCTTGAAGATAGTATGATCTTCTTTAGGAACTTTAATATTGTCAGCTGAACCAGTTTCCCATGCTCTTGCGAGTTCTGGAAAATTCTGATTTACACCATACAATGTCTGTCCCTCAGCCCATACATAGGTACCGTCTTCTGGTAATGTATCTTTCCACCAACGAATACCTGCACCAACTGGTACGTTATCAAATTGGATCAGTGACAATGTATTGAGCTCTGATTCAAGAGCCTCAATACGTGCAACAAGAGTCATTATAAAAGAAATAAGATCAGTATCATCACCAATCTTATTTTTGATATGATCAATAATGTCCTGCACAGAGACAGGAACATTATCAATACCTGCAAACCGTTTAAGCATACATGAAATAGCAGATCTGTTTTCAGATGCCTTGTCAGAGATAGATTTAACCTTCTGATCGATGTATGCTTTTGTTTTATGTGGGTCATGTGCCTCGTTAGTAAGTTCCTCATCCTTATGTGCATTGAGAGCACGCTTCATGTCTTCATAAGCATCTGCATACTTAATCAGAGCATTAGCTGAGGTTCCGTTCTGAGGGCCATTCCAATCAGAAAATGTACTCATAATTTACTCCTTATGACGAACTTGATGACGACACAGTACTAATTGGTATACAAAATACCGTATTAACTGGTAAGTCACTAAGTGCTGTTGATAACGGAACAGTAGCAAAGTCATTGTCAGGATCTTTAAATTCAGCTGAACCTATAGTATAATAATCACTATTTGCATAGTCATTACTCCAAGCTTCATTTGGAGTGAAATATGAATCATCAAATGGACCTTCCAGAGTATCACATACATCATCAAGTGTTATAGCTTCAGTATCAGCAGGAATAGTAAATGTACCTACTGTAATAGGTGTTGCCCTATCTACTGATATTTGTACCTCCATTACAATTGGTGTAGGATCATCAGTTGTTTCTGTTGTCTCAGATCCACCGTTGTCTGGAGTTACAATTGGTGTGTCATTACCAGTGTCCTCTGCCGCAAGCAAAGCAGCTGGAATGTTATACTCAAGCATTTCTTCTGCTTTGGATTTTGTCAATATACCTGCACTTACCAGGTCAATGATAACTGCCTGGTACTCGCGAGACTTCCTCAATGCTTTGAGGTTCTTATAAGTCATTCTCAATTTAGCCATTTTGGCCCTCCTGTTTATTGTTTTCTTTATCTTGTGTCTCATCCTCAGGCTGCGGTTTTAATTGACTACTAACCTTTTGTATGAGAGATAATACCCAGTTTTCATATATCAAAGATATAGACTCAGGTATGTCACCTTCTTTTTGAAGGTTTCTTACCCAAGCATCTTTAATAATCTGATTCTGTTCTTCCTTAGTCATCACTAGCCTCTTCTTCAGAAACCATGTTATTTGTACCATCTGGCAACATAAGATTGTTAGGAATACCTGCTCCAATGAGCATTTCACATTCCTCTTTTGAAATAACACCAAGCATAGCCAAGTCGACTGCCATGCACTGATATTCAGCGGTTCTACGTAAATTACGCATAGCCTTATTGTTTAATTTACAAGTTCCGATCATACTAATCCTCCTTATCGTCACTCTCTATATCCATAGCAAGTTCATCTTGTGGACCTGCAAAAGTTTCTGCTTCCATCATCTTAGTAGCCTGCGTGTTTCTATCAAACATAGTCTTTCTACGTTTAGCACCTTTTAAAAAGTTAAAAGCACCACGCCAGTCTTTACTGTCAATAAACTGTTTATATATTCTATACTGACTACCGTCAAGACCGTCTGGTAACGATGGATTAGCAAGATCTTTAAGCATCTGTGTAGTCCATATTTTACCAAATTGTCCTCGTTGTCTGTCTCCTTTTCTGAACCAAGAGTATACACCCTCTTTATCGAATTGGCTTAGCTCAGGCTCATGTTTATAAAACTCTTTTCTACTTGATAACTGTTTCAGTTTACCTGTTCTAGCATCAAGCATGTTTAATTCAGGTATATTCTCACGTTCACCTTTAACAAAAGCCTCACGTGCTTTTCTATCTGAAATAATATCACCATACTTAGAATGGAACAGATTCATATTAAGTATATCATTTATATATGTTTCTGCACCATTAAGCATTTCACCTATTGCTGTATTAGATAAAGTGTTTTTAAGATCCTCTATCTCATTCTTTATAGCAACTGCTCTCTTTTGATCTTCCTCTGACAAGTCATATTGATCAAGATCATTTTCCATTATATCGTTATCATCACCAAGATCGTCTGACTTGCGCTTCTTACCACGCTTTATTTTCTCAAGACCTACAGCCTTGTTTTTTAACTCTTTTGCACTTTGCAGGTATGCTTCTGCAAGTGCCCATTGCTTAAACTCAGCTTCACTTAGACTCGTGATATACTTATCACCTCTTAATTTGACTAAGTGTCTACTTCCAGTACGCACCATAGCAGTACCATGCGCAACATATTCAAAAGGAAACTTAGCACCGTAGTGATGCCCACGAATACGGATTAAGTCCCAGAACTCAACACCCAGTTTATGTCTTACCTGACCTTTGTACCATCTGTACGGTTTAACCGGTGCAGGTGTCTTGTTATGTGCAAAATAGAACAATCTACCTGCAACATAACTAGGTACATCAAAGTAAGCACATATGGTACCATCATAAAATGTTACACGAAGTATATGGCTTTTCTCAACATACTCAAGCTGTTTGATATGGCCACAGCCTTCTACACTGATGACACGGTCCTTGTCACTAAATGCATCTTCCAATAAGGCTAGTGCACTTTGTCTTTGAGCATTGTTTCCATTATGTGCATGGAAACCAATGATTGAATCCGGTATATTGTACCTATATACCTTATGTACTTTACCTTGGAAATCAACCATTTCCACTTGCTCACGTTTAAGACCTTTTTGCCATCCCTCTGGTCGTTTAGGATGCCAGCCTGATGACAGGTCATATTCCATGCCATTTCTACCTTGTATTATGCTACGAGCATTACCACGTGTATTATACACAGCGTCATTACTGCCTGGAAAATAACCTGCATAGGCTGCCATTCTAAAATCTCCTTGTATAAGTTAACCTGGCATTAAGCCAGGCTATTAAACTATACAGTTGTAATGTCGAAGATTGGTCTACGCAATTTTACTACTGTGTAGCAGTAAGGGTATTCTGTAAACAAAGCACCCATTTCATGCATAGCAATTGGCATCTTGTTCTGTGGGTGACGAATGTTACTGCCATTTGTAAATGTTGCAACACGTCCATCACGCAGAGTAGGTGAACCGTATGTGATGCGCTGTGATAAGTCAAGCTTAGCAATCAATTCATTTGGAATTGAGAGATCCTGAATTGCAGGTGGCTTTGATTTGCCCCATGTTTCCTGAATGTATTTGTCAAGCTCAAATGTTGCGTTGTCCCAACAGTTGTAAGACATATCATTCTTAGGACCAATAACAATTACATCAGTTGGCATGTTGAGATCCTCAACAACTTCATCAAGAACAGAGTTACCAATCTGGAAGCTAACTGTCTTAACACCGCGCTGATAAACGATAGGTCCAGCAACAAAGTTGTCACGGATAACCTTAACATTCTCACCTTCCTCATATCCCATTTCGATACGAGTAACAGGGTTCATCCACATACCAATATCAGCATATGGTACAGTTGACTTTGTCAAGAATGCACCACGCATGATAGCATCGATAATGTGTTCGTTTTCCTGCTGCATTACGAAACCACCAGCCTGCTCTGTTGAGTAGCGCAAGCGGTTTGGTTGATCACGGAATGGACGATCAAGGCCAAGACGCTGTTCAAGACCTGAACCAACTTCAGTTGGATCTGTGTACCATGGGAAGAGATCTGCAAGACCTTCCATAGCACCAACGATAGCACCGTCACCAGATGTGTAACCATCTGAACCACCATAATTGAAGAGATCATACTTACCAGCGTATGGTCCGTACTGTACTGTGATTCCATTAGCCTGCCAAGATGTCTCAAAAACATTTGAGTTAGCGGCAACTTCGCGGTTTCCAGCAACTTCAAGGAACTGACCGTCTTCCCAGTCAGATACTGTAGTACCTACTGAAAGAAGTGTCAAGAAACCAGGCTGATTTTCAAGTATCAAGTACATTTCTGAAACATCAGCTGCACCCCAAGGACGATTTTCCTTAGTCTTGATAAGATACTTACCAGCTTTAAAGTTGCTGTTGTATACGTTGATTGGTGCTTTGATACGGAATGGTATACGTGTTGAACCTGTACCAGTAATATCTGTAGCACTGAAAGTGTTTGGACAATAATGAATTGCTGTACCACCACCAAGTGTTACTGCATGTACCTGGTTATCGTGGAACTGAGGTGCATTACCACCACGATAGTCAGAACCATCAAGATATGGTGCAGAAAGTTGGTGAACAACACCAAACTGTCCATGAATAGCAAAGTTTTTGAACAATGAAGCAACGTTCATACGCAAACCATGCATACGAGTTGCAAAGTCATTTTCAAAAGCTGCTCTCTTTTCTTTTGTTTCAAGGTTAAGCATCATATCGATGTCAAAACCATCAGATACAGAACCGTATGTAGCACGGAATGTACCATATTCCAGTTCACCTGGTTTAATCATACTAACGTTTTCTTTGAATGTCTGAGAATTCAAAGTACCACCAGTATTTGTTCCAGCAAGAAGCATACGATATTCAAACTTATCGCTGAACTTCCACTCACGTTTCTTTGATCGAATCAAACGTACAATGTCTGACTGACAAGGAAACATACCATTGAGCAAGTATTCAACTACAAACACCTGCTTTGACAGACCTTCAATCTGATCCTGTGAAATAGGCATAATCTTTTCCTCCATTATGCAAAATTAATCTATATAAGGCTGCTTAAAAGCAGGTGCCTTACCATCTGTAGCTTGCTAAGTGTCTAGCAATGCTGTTTGTACTATTATCAATATTCTTAAGTCTTTCATCTGATGAAACTTTTGAGTCATGTGGCTTATCTTTTTCTTCTGAAGAATTAGCGCTGGTGTCATCGTTTTTAGGCTCATCTTTCTGAATAGACTTTGTATCTGTGTCACCATCGCCATCTGTATCATCCTCTGTTACAGTAACTGGCGTATTATCTTCATTTGCCATTGCTTGTGCATCAGCTTCTGCCTCAGCAGCAAAGTCTGCATTTTGTGGCATTTCAGCTGCACCGGCTTCTGCCTCTTTAATATCGTGAACAAGCTGAAGAACATCTTCCTCCCAATCTGGAGTAAGATTGTAGCTCTTAAGTTCAGCCTTCATTTGATCTTCTGGCAAATCAATTAAACCAAGGGCTAAATCAGATACCATAGCTTCAATTTTATCATCTGCGTCCATTTCCTGTACGTTGTCTTCAACGTCATCAAATGGTTCTGGCTTATTAGGATCTTCCATCTTAATACCCCCTTGATGCAGCTTCAATCATACCTGATGAAGGTTTGAAGCTACTTGTATTTGTAGATTTACTAGCCGCTGGAGCTGTTTTACGTTTAGCTCTTATACTTGACAATGTACTTCTGATATTTTTTAAACGTTCATCAGAAGATACTTTTGTTGGATCTGGTTCTTCCGCAGATGGTTCTGTTTCAGTTGAACCTTCGTCCGCAGGTGGTGTAGCAGGTTCTGATTCTGCAGGTTCTTTTGCCGGTGGTTCACTGGTACCTGTATCAACAGGTGGCTGAGGCATAGGACCTTCTTCTGTGTTAATTTCATCAAGTGCTGGACTTGGTGGCACTTCTGAATTCTCCATAACTGGAGGTTCACCACCAACACTTGTATCAGGATTACCTGCAACTACATCAGATACAGCATTCTGTATTGCTTCTACTTTTTGTGCATTCTGAATAGCATCC
>Ga0310690_10000881_pt1 | contig 58535 bp, 49 predicted proteins | sample AusTroGonzalo_MG_2_FD_207661 | JGI IMG/M metagenome (GOLD analysis project Ga0310690, IMG submission 207661) | Bovine rumen microbial communities from tropical cattle in Woodstock, Queensland, Australia - Gonzalo_04 (v2) (version 2) | ecosystem: Host-associated > Mammals > Digestive system >... | reverse complement strand
TGTCATGAATAAGATGAAGGCATGGCAAGGCTCCTACGGCATCTCTGATTATATAGGCATTGTGAGTCCCGCATACTTCATCTTCGATGTATCATTTGATAACTTGGAGTATTTTCATTATGCAATTAGGAGTAATGTGTATGTGAATTTCTTTGCGCAAGCATCAGATGGTATTCGAGTTGGACAGTGGGATTTAAAGATGGATAAAATGAAGGAGATTCCCTTTATTGTTCCGCCAGCTGACGAACAGATTGCCATTGTAGAGTATGTGAAGAAGATGCTCCCGAAATACGATGTAGCCATTGAAAAGTTGACAGAGGAAGTCGCTACGCTTGAAGAATACAAGAAAAAGCTCATTGCTGATATCGTCACCGGCAAGATTGATGTCCGTGGTATTGAGATACCTGAATATGAGTTTGTGGAAGAAGTTGGCATTGAAGATGCAGATGAGGAATCGGATGATAATGATGAACAGGAGGAATAAATGGCAATAACAAAGCAAAATGGCGATATCATTCCGTTCTTGAAACAAAAAAACTATATTATGGTAAATAACAACCTTGGCGGTGGCTCTTTTGGCAAGACTGTTCTGTTGAAGGATCCATTCATTGATGAATTGTTCGTTGCCAAGAAATATGAACCTGAATACGATGAAATCAAGGAACAATTCTATAAGAATTTCCTCGATGAAATAAAGATTATGTATAAGCTCAATCATAGGAACATAGTCCGCATTTACAACTATTACGCATATAATGATGTTTTTACGGGCTATATTCTAATGGAATACATAGAAGGAAAAGACATAGGAACATTTATTGAGTACTTTGAACCGTCTGAATCAGTTTCGCTTGACGAGATCTTTATCCAACTGATTGATGCTTTCTGTTGCATGGAAGAACATGGTGTTGTTCACAGAGATATTAGAGAAGGCAATATTCTGGTTGATAATAGTGGTACAGTAAAGGTTATAGACTTCGGAATAGGAAAGATTTTTTCAAAGCCAGAAGAAGCTGTTGATAGCTTAGTTAAGAATATAAACAGAGACGATTCAGATACTTTGCCTCAGGAATACTATGAAGGCATATATACAAGCCTCACAGATATGTTTTATCTGGCCGAGCTTTTACAGAGATTAATCAAAGAATCTAATACTTGTGATGAAGATGATTTCTCATACTGGGATATTCTTTCAAAAATGATGGAAAAACGTTGTGAAAACAGATATCCCAGTTTTGCTGCTATTCGTGAAGCGATTGGAAAACGTGATTTTATTAACTTAGACATTTCAAAAAAGGATAAAGAGATTTATCAAGAGTTTACCTATCTTGTGTGTAGTGCACTGAAAATATATACAGAGCCTCCTCGGTTTGTTACCGACACAGCTATTTTTGCAGCAAAACTAAATAATGTTTTGAAACTTAACCTTTTTGAGTCTATAGTCCAAAACAATAGTGATTTAATAAGCTGCGTCATTTCAAGTGGTTATAAGTATCTGCCAAGGGTCGATATTTCAGTATCGGTTGTAAAAGACTTTTGGGACTGGTATCAAAAATCTACGCATCAATCTCAAGCTCTAATACTAAATAACTTTATTTCAAAGCTATCTATAATCGGAGTTGAAGAACAAGATACAGATTTACCCTTCTAAATTGCGTGAGGAATAAGAAGATGTTTACCAATACAAAGGAAAACGGCTTAGAATCTTTAATTGTCAAATGGCTCGTAGAACAAAACGGCTACGAGCAGGGCACCAATGACGATTACAGTAAAGAATATGCTATTGATGAAACGCGATTGTTCCGATTCCTTCAAGATACACAACCAGATGAAATGAACAAACTGGGTGTGTTTCAATCTGAGCAAAAAAAGCGTCTGTTCTTAAATCGCCTGCAAGGTGAGCTTGCCAAACGCGGTATTATTGACGTTCTCCGCAACGGCATCAGCGTGTATCCAGTAGACCTGATCATGTTTTATCTTACTCCGACTGAGAATAACGCGAAAGCAAAGGAGATGTTCGGGAAAAACATTTTTAGCGTGACGCGACAACTTCGTTATTCGCAAGATGCCAGCAAACTGGCACTTGATATGTGCGTATTTGTCAATGGTTTACCAGTCATTACATTTGAATTGAAAAATCAACTGACAAAACAAAATGTAAATGATGCTGTAGAACAATATAAAACCGATCGTGATCCGCGAGAACTTTTGTTTTCTTTTAAACGCTGCATGGTGCATTTTGCCGTTGACGATGACCGTATTAAATTCTGTACACGTCTCGCCGGGAAAAACAGTTGGTTTCTGCCGTTTGATAAAGGATACAACGATGGTGCAGGCAATCCGCCGAATCCTGACGGCATTATGACAGATTATTTGTGGAAGGATATTCTCACGAAAGAGAAGTTGGCTCTTATCATTGAGAATTATGCCCAAGTTATCACAGAGGTCGATGAAGATACAAAAAAGACAACTGTCAAACAGATTTTTCCTCGCTATCATCAGCTGGATGTCGTGACGAAACTTCTTGCAGACGTACAAAAAAACGGTGTCGGTAAAAAATATCTGATTCAGCATAGTGCAGGAAGCGGAAAATCAAATTCTATAGCATGGTTGGCTCATCAGCTTATTGGTCTTGAACAAGACGGGCATACAATGATTGATTCCGTAATAGTAGTTACGGATCGCCGTGTTTTAGATAAACAGATCAGAGATACGATCAAGCAATTCATGCAGGTTCAAAACACTGTGGTTTGGGCTGAACATTCCGATGAACTTGAAAAGGCAATAACGCACCAAAAACGCATTATTGTTACAACTATTGAGAAGTTTCCCTACATTGTTCCTAAAATAGGAACGGAACATAAAAACAACAAATTTGCCGTTATAATTGATGAGGCACATTCAGGGCAGAGCGGACGAAACTCCGCACAGATGAATTTGGCTCTTTCCGGGCTTGCAGAAGAAGAAATGGACAATGAAGACATGATAAATGTCATGATGGAAGGCCGCAAGTTGCTGAAAAATGCCAGCTATTTTGCGTTTACTGCTACGCCGAAAAATAAGACATTGGAAATGTTCGGAGTTCCATATCAGGATGGAGAAGATATAAAACACAGACCTTTCCATGTCTATACGATGAAGCAGGCTATTCAGGAAGGCTTTATTCTGGATGTGCTGCAAAATTACACCACAATAGACAGTTTTTATAAGCTGATGAAGACTGTCGAGGATGATCCAATGTTTGACAAGAAACGGGCTCAGAAAAAACTCCGCAATTTTGTGGAGAGCAATAGCTATACCATAGCAAAAAAAGCCGCTATGATGGTTGAACACTTTCACGAGCAAGTAATTGCCAAAGGTAAAATCGGAGGACAGGCCCGCGCAATGGTGGTTACTGCAAGCATTCCTCGGTGTATTGAATATTATTTTGCAATAAAAAAATGTCTTTCCCAAAGGAATAGTCCGTATAAGGCTATTATAGCTTTCTCTGGAGAACACAGATATAAAGGGCAGGAACCTGCACTAACATCGGCAGGTTTAAACGGATTTCCTGATACAAAAATTCCAAAAGAATTTAAAAAAGACCCTTATCGCATTCTTATAGTCGCAGATATGTTCCAGACAGGATTCGACGAACCGCTGCTTCATACAATGTATGTTGATAAAATTCTCTATGATATCAAAGCAGTACAAACGTTGTCACGTCTTAATCGTTGTCATCCGAAAAAATATGACACCTTTGTGTTAGATTTCGCCAATAAGCCGGAAGACATTCAGACAGCTTTTTCCCGTTATTACAGGACAACAATTCTGTCTCAAGAAACAGATCCAAATAAACTTTATGATTTAATTGCTGTAATGGAAGAGTTTCAAGTTTATACAAAAGAACAGTGTGATCATTTGGTCGATCTGTATTTGAATGGAGCAGAGCGAGATAGACTTGATCCGATATTGGATGTTTGTACTGCGGTTTATAAACAGTTGGATACAGATGGTCAGATAAAATTCAAGAGTGCGGCAAAGGCATTTTGTCGAACTTACGGTTTTCTTGGTGCAATACTTCCATACGGAAACGCAGAATGGGAAAAATTGTCCATATTTTTGAATTTATTAATTCCCAAGTTGCCTTCCCCGGAGGTTGATGACCTTTCCCAAGGCATATTGGATGCAATAGATTTGGAAAGTTACCGGAATGAGGCAAAAGAAGCAGTTTCTATTAAACTTGAAGATTCAGATAGCGAAGTCGATCCTGTTCCTGCCGGAGCAGTTGGATATATTGTCGAACCAGAGATGGATTTGCTTTCTGTAATTCTGACAGATTTCAATGATATGTTCGGAAATATCGATTGGAACGATGCTGATAATGTTAGAAGACAGATTCTTGAAATCCCTGTAATGGTATCAAAAGACGAAAAATATCAAAATGCCATGAAAAACTCTGATGAACAAAGTGCAAGATTGGAAAGCGAGCGAGCTTTGAAGGATGTTGTATTCAGCATAATGAAAGACAACATAGAATTATTCAAACAGTTTCAAGATAATCCATCTTTCAAAAAATGGTTGTCAGATATGGTATTTCACATGACTTACAACAAAGAAGGGAAGCCGTATGAGATGGTGGCAAATAGACAATTATAGGAATCAAAAATGAAACAGAAATTATTACTGCAATCTTTGAGTCCTTTGGCATTATTGACGATAATTAAGAATTTTTCTTTTGTGATGTGTGATGACGCTGGACAGAAATTAGAAGCAACAGGTTTTATTATGGCAAATTTACCTTTGCTTGTTGTGATATCATTTTGCACGATATGGCTAATGCTTGCTGTGTGGTCTTTGATATCATTTTATGCTTTCAAATATGCCGATAAAAAAGATGGGTTTTCAATTTCGCTTATTAAACATCGAGATGAAGACAGTCTCGACTTCTTTTTAACATTAATTCTTCCACTTCTAATTGACAACATAAATACATGGCAAGGTCTGACTTTATTTTTCGTTATTATAGCTTTGATATGGGGTTTGTTATCAAACACAAAGCTATTCTATGCAAATCCGATTCTTTCTTTATTGGGGTATCATATTGCAGAAATTACTTTCAAAAACAATGAGGAAAAAAAGGCAAATTCTTACATCGCAATTTATTTGGGTGAATTAACAGGAAAACACAATATCGAATATAAAGATATTACCCAAGATGTAATGCTTGTTAAGGAGATGTGAACATGAATGCTTTTGAAATGCAAAATGAAATAAAAAAGATAGTTGACAACGAGTTTGGGCTGCAAGTATTTGCTGTAATCAACAATAGGGGTACATTTTCTATTTCGAAATTCTTGTTTGATGATGGATTAAAAGAGCAAATAAAAGATGTGTTGAACAAAAATCTACGTGAAAATTTCTTGCAAGATGATGTGGAGGTTGATTCGGCAGAAAATATAGCAGATAATCGCAAAATTTTTTATGAAATATCTCAGAATGATGATTATCATCCGTTTGCTTTTTTAAGTGCGTATAATTCAGTTACAGAGGTATACAGCGAACGTAGCATAAATCAGATTATGGGTTTTGCTTTTCGCATAAATATTGATGATGCAGGTATCTGGCTATACCAACAAATAGTATATCCACAATTAATAAAGAGAAGTAAACATCTATATGCAATACTGTCAGGGGATAATATTTACACTTTATTGAACAAGGATGTTTTGAAGATCGAGAATAAAATAGATTGTTTGATTATTGGATCTAGCATCATTACTTCAAATATAAAATTAATGCAAAGATGCTTCCAGTTCGAGAGTTTTATTCGAAAAGAAGCTGCCAAAACCATCCAATTGATAGTCGGTATGGACATTCTAGATGATCCTAAGATGTTAGATTCTCTAGGAAAAGTATTGACAAATGCGAAAAAGCTAATGCGAGCAATTTCCTCGCCTGTTTTGAAAATGGATAAAAATATATTGTTGAGAAAACTTGAAACTTTATCATATTATAATCTGGAAATTGAAAATGGAAAAATAAAAATAAACAATCAAAAACAAGCTGTAGAATTTTTAAAAATGCTCAATGATAGCATTCTGAAATCTGAGCTAACAGATGTTGAATATGATAGCACTGTAAAAAAAGAATTGTCGTCTTCCCCAAAATAGACTAGAACATCACGATATCAATCCAATTGTTTACATTTGCCTGAAAATTTTTTGAGATTGCAAATTGTGACCTCAAAAACCTGCGGGCGGGCCGCCCGCGCTCCGACAAAATAAATTATTTTATTAAACTGATAAAAAAAATTCTAACTTATTCACAACATAAACTTGACTTTGAATTTGATATAAATATTGTTGTGAAAGATCTTTCTTTTGTTTGTTTGCAATTATTTGGAGGTGTGCTTATGAAAATAGGAAATTTTGGGTATTATTGGCTTGATAGTTGGATCTTGGCAAATGTTATTCAACTTGCGACTCAGGAGTTTTGTTTGCGTCATCTTGGCCGCAACAATGACCCGTGCGGCCGTCAGTATGACCAAATGACACAGGCTGCGCGTTCCGTGACTGCGAACATTGCTGAAGGGAGTGCCAGACACGCGACATCGCGGGAGACCGAGATGAAACTTTACGATGTGGCGAGAGCGAGCCTTGCCGAACTTGCAAGTGATTACGTAAATTGGTTATTACAGCACGAAAACACACCTTGGTCAGTCAGATCAGAAGAATATCTGGAAGTGTGCCGGATAAACCTCAAATCACCGGACTACAAAGACGATGTCCAGCATTTAAGCGGCGTTCACATATTGGAACAAAAACACAAATTCGATAAGTGGCTGTGTTCAAACGATTCGATCGTCACGGCCAACTGTCTGATTATTCTTTGCAGCCGCTTAATAATAATGCTGCGCAAGCAGATATCGAACCAACTTGAATCGTTTAAGCAGGAAGGCGGCTTCACAGAGGCTTTGACCGCGGAACGCCTTGCTCACCGTGCGGAACAAAGCAAAAATGCCGATGCTCCAATATGCCCGAAATGCGGCAAACCGATGATCAGGCGCGTTGCGAAAAAAGGGAAGAACTCAGGAAAAGAGTTTTGGAGCTGCTCAGGATATCCGGATTGCAACGGAACAAGAGACTTCGAGTGATATCGATATATCGATAAATCGAGATTACGATATTATTGAAACACGCCTGTATTTATGGGGAATATGTTCAAATTATACAAAAAAACTATTCCAACAGCTTACCGCGCCATGGAATTTTTGTATTCTTCGACCTGCCGCTTTATGTTTTCGGTGTGGTGTTCAAACATGAAATCTATGAATTTTTTGGAATTTTCCGATTCCTGACTTTCGGCTAGGCTCTGGATGTATGCCGCGCGGCTTTCCTTTTTTACGATTGAAGGAACGATATTTGATTCCCGCTGGAGCATGTTCATGACGAGGCGCGACATTCTGCCGTTTCCGTCAGCCCACGGATGGACGGACGCAAGGCGGTAGTGCGCTTCAAAACTGAATTCGTAGGCTTTTTCGATATCGTCGGGATCGGTTTTTGCGCGTTCTTCATTGAGCCAGTCGCAGAATTTTTTAAGTTTTTCAGGAATTTTCTGCCACGCCGGGTAGCTTTTCCCGCCTATGCCGGCACTTACGTTTACGAGCCGCAGTTCACCTTTTGCGGAAGAGAAACTTCCGCTCAGCGTGCTGTAATCCGAGCCAGTGTTGCGCATTACAAGCGCGGAAAGTCCACACAAAAGTTCCACAGTGATTTTTTCGTGTTTTTCCGCGTAAACGAAAGCCTGTTCGCAGGCTTTTTTCAGATCCAGATTCATCAGCTGTTCAGCCATAGGCTTGTTCGCACTGATCCCTTCGTCGAAAAGCAGGCGGTTTTCTATTTCCGTAACAGTAGAACCTTCGATCGCAGTCGAATGGGTGATGATCGAATACAGATAGAACTTGTCGTAATCAAGCTGCCGGTCGATACCGAGGGAAAGGTATTCGTTTATTACTTTCAGAAGTTCGGATCTCATGTTCGACATCCTCCGTCAAAAAACACGGCATTATATTACACAAAAAACTATTTCCAATAACTTTAATTTTATTTTTTGCTTCGACAGGCTCAGCAACCGATAATCCGGATCGAGATCACAAACTGGACCTCAAAAACCTGCGGGCTAGCCGCCCGCGCTCCGACAAGACAGCCTGAATTTATTGGGGAATATATTCAAACACACGCCCATCCGGGCTCTCCTGAAGCAGGGGAGCTGCCGTAAGGCTGAGAGGTCAGGGATGAGGTCCGAGACGCCGTGATATGACGTCTCTACGTTTGGGGATTTATGTAGAAAATGGCGATGCGGTTTGACTTTTTCAGAGTGTGCTTATTTATCACCGTGAACTCTTTAGGAGGAGGATATGGCAGATAACGAGAATGTTTTTCCTGAATTTTTGCCGCTTTTTCCGGTGAGGGATGCGGTTTTGTTCCCGTTCAGCTCGCAGAGCGTTTCGGTCGGCGGTGACGGTGCAGCCAGGGCTGTCAGGGTGGCCCAGGAGGTCGGGAATTTCGTGATCTTCGTGGCTCAGCGCTGGTCTGAAGCGATCGACAAAATCAATGAGGGCACGGTATATTCCGTAGGAACGGTCGCTCTCATCACGAAGTCGCAGACGAAGGTCCCGGGCAAGGAGGCGATCTATGTCCAGGGATTGAAAAAGGCTAAAATAAAATCAATAGCTTATGATGAAAAGAGGAATGTATTTTTCGGCAAGATCGAGGTCGTGGAGGAGGAGAGCAGCTTTGATGAAAACCTCTGCAAGAGCATGTTCAGAGAGGTCGATCAGCTGCTTGAGGCCCTGAAGGAATCTCTAACTCCCCAGTTCTTCAACGCCTACCGCGCCATCAAGGATCCCGCCCGCCTTGCCGAATTTCTGATGAACACCTTTTCGAAGTCGGTCCAGCTTTCGCAGAAGGTCCTTGAGGAGAATGCGCCGCTTGCAAAGCTCGAGGCGGCTCTGATGGTGCTCCGGAAGGAGGTCATGGCTTCACAGCTCCAGCACATGATCCGTCACAAGACGATGGAGACTCTGAGCAAGGATCAGAAGGAGGCGTTTCTCCGCGAGGAGATGAAGGTGATCCAGAAGGAGCTCGGCGCGGAGGATCCGTACAACGCCGAGATCGCGGAGTACGAGAAGAAGCTCGAGGCCGGATTCCTGCCGGAACAGGCTGCGGCCGAGGCGAGAAAGCAGATAGACAGGCTCAAAACGATGCATCCGGCAAATCAGGAGAGCATCGTCGTCAGGACCTGGCTGGATACGGTCTTCAGCCTCCCGTGGAAGGGTTCGACCGAGGACAACAGGGATATAAACCGTGCCGAAAAGGTCCTTGAGGAGGATCACTACGGTCTCGAGGACGTCAAGGAGCGCATACTTGAATTTCTGGCTGTCCGTCAGATCAACGGAGACCAGACTTCGAAGTCGCCGATCCTCTGCTTCGTGGGGCCTCCCGGTGTCGGCAAGACCTCGCTCGGACGCTCGATCGCACGGGCTTTGGGACGGAAGTTCCACCGCCTGAGTCTCGGCGGACTGCACGACGAGGCAGAGATCCGCGGTCACAGAAGGACATACGTCGGCGCGATGCAGGGCAAGATTCTGGAGGGTCTCAAGATCTGCAAGTCGAACAATCCGGTCTTCATGCTGGACGAGATCGACAAGCTCGGCAAGGATTTCCGCGGCGATCCGTCGTCGGCTCTGCTCGAGGTGCTCGATCCGGAGCAGAATTTCTCATTCCTCGACAACTACATCGGCATCCCGTTCGACCTCAGCAGGGTATTCTTCATCGCAACGGCGAACTGGGAGGATTCGATACCTGAGCCGCTGAAGGACAGGATGGAGGTGATAAGGCTCTCCGGTTATACCGATCTCGAGCGCGTCCAGATCGCTAAGCAGTATCTGATCCCGCGTCAGCTCGAAAACAACGGTCTGCCTAAAAAGGCGCTGCAGTTCACGACCGACGCGCTGAACTTCATCTCGCGGAGATATACCCGCGAAGCCGGTGTCAGGAACCTTGAACGCTGCATCGGTTCGGTCTGCCGGAAGGTCGTCACGCTCAAGGTGAAGGGCGAGGAGTACCCGAAAAAGATCACTCAGACGGTTGTCGAAAAGCTTTTGAAGCTGCCTCCGTTCTCGGAATCCGAGCTTGAAAAGAACGAGAATATCGGCGTAGTCACCGGGCTCGCGTGGACGCAGTTCGGCGGCGCGACGCTCAGGATCGAGTCAAACTGGATGCTCGGCAAGGGCAATCTGATCCTCACGGGTCAGCTCGGAGACGTCATGAAGGAGTCTGCGAGGATCGCGCTTTCCTACATTCAGAGCAATGCCGAAAAGTTCGGTCTCGGCAGGGATTTCGTGCTCGAGAACAGGGATATCCACATCCACTTCCCGGCAGGTGCGACACCGAAGGACGGCCCGAGCGCAGGTATCACGATAACGACCTCGCTCCTCAGCCTCTTCCTCGGCAGAAAGGTCAATCCGAAGATCGCAATGACCGGTGAGATCAGCCTTACGGGCGACGTGCTTCCGATCGGCGGACTCAAGGAGAAGCTGCTCGCCGCAAAGCGCAACGGCGTCGTCAGGGTCTTCATGCCGGAGGCTAACCGGTCGCTTTACGAAAGCATATCTGAAGAGATCCGCTCGGGCATCAAACCTGAATTCGTAAAGAGCTACGCCGAGATTTTCAAGGCGCTCTTTTCGTGATTACCAGCTAAAATTACTTCTAAAAACTTGAAAACCGACACTCTCAATCTATCATCCGGCGTTTTTTATTGGAGGCAAAAATGTTTGATGTAAAACTTATTCTTTCAGATCCCGAGAAGGTGAAATTCAACATGAAAAACCGCAACTACACCGACTTTTCGCCGGTAGACGAAATACTGTCGCTGAGTGAGCGGAGAAAGGCTCTCATCACCGAATCGGAGCAGACCAGAGCGCGCCAGATGAGCCGTTCCAAGGAGATGCCGAACGTTATGAAGAGCGGCACGCCGGAAGAGAAAAACGCGATAAAGGAGGAGCTGAAGGAGCTCAGCGAAAAGGTGAAGTCGTACGGCCCGCTCGTAAAGGATATCGAGGATAAAATCGACAAAATAGTGATGAGCCTGCCGAACATGTTCGCCGATTCGACGCCTCTCGGGAAGGATGAAAACTCGAATGTCGTCGTAAAGACCTACGGCGAAAAACCGGTTTTCGACTTCCAGCCGAAGGAGCACTTCGATATCGCGACAACGACGATCGACTTCGAGCGCGGCGTCAAGCTTTCAGGCTCGCGCTTCATAATCTACAAGAGCGACATGGCCAAGCTTGAACGTGCCGTAATGTGCTTCATGCTCGACAACGCAGCCAAAAACGGCTACACCGAGATCGTTCCTCCGGTAATGGTCAGCCGCGAGACGATGACCGGTTCAGGCCAGCTTCCGAAGTTCGAGGACGATGCCTACAAAACGACCGACGACATGTTCATGATCCCGACGGCGGAGGTCAGCCTTGTCAACATGCACCGCGGCGAGATCCTCGACAACTCGGTGCTCCCGATCAAATACGCGGCCTACACGCCCTGCTTCAGACGCGAGGCGGGAAGCTACGGAAAGGATATGAAGGGAATCATCAGGCTCCATCAGTTCAACAAGGTCGAGCTCGTGAAGTTCTGCCGTCCCGAAGAGTCTCTGGCGGAACTCGACAGCCTTCTCGCGAACGCTGAGGAGATCCTGCAGCTGCTCGGGATCCACTACCGCGTAGTCAACCTCTGCAGCGGCGACCTCGGCTTCAACGCAGTCAAGACCTTCGATATCGAAGTCTGGCTCCCGGGTCAGCAGACATACCGTGAAATTTCGAGCTGCTCCAGCACCGGCGATTTCCAGGCGAGACGCGCCAACATCAGGTTCAGACGCGATGCGAACCAGAAGCCTGAGCTGGTCCATCTGCTCAACGGTTCGGGACTTGCGATCGACAGAACGCTCGTCGCGATAATCGAAAACTACCAGCAGAGCGACGGTTCGGTCAAGGTCCCGGAAGTCCTCAAAAAATATCTCGGCGGCGCAGAGAAGCTCTTCCTTTAGATCCGGCATCAAAAATTTTCCCCTGAAAAGTGCATAATTTTTGAAAATCCGTATAATCTCCTGTTTTGATTTTATGGAGGGTACGATGAAAGCCTTTTTGATCTCTATTGCGCTCTTTTTCGTTTTGTTCCCGCTTGCGGCTGAAGATCCGGCCATGCCGACTGCCGAGGTCAGCTTTTCAAAGGCGGCTGACGGCGTGATCTACACGATCGTCTTCGGAGAAAAGAGCAAATTCAACAACAACGCGGATGCACCCTACAAGTTCCTCTTCCTTGACGAAGCGGGCGGCAAGCTGGGCGAGATCCCGAGGGATTTCTTTCTGAAGCAGAGGAACGGAACGCTCAAATATACGTCGAAATACAACGAGAGTTCTGTCAAATATACGCTTCCGGTCTGTTCCTACAACGAAAAGACAGGTGAGGCCGAGAGGTGCAGAATGATAAACAAAACACTGAAAATCAAGTAGCCCGGAGGAGAATTATGGGACTCATTAAAGAGATAAGCCTGGCTGTGAAGCAGGAGCTGAGAGAATATCTGGTACGCGAGCTCGAGGCTATCATGAAGATGGACGCCGAAGCTAAAAAGGCTCCGGCAGCCGGAGAGAAGCCGGCGGGGAGGGTCGAAGAGGCAAGACCTGCCGTAGAGCCCAAGGTAGAGGAAAAACCGCAGACCGCGCCGGTAGCGCCTGTCGAAGAAAAAGTACAAGCTGCCGAAAATACTAAAAAATCCGAAGAGGTAAGGGAAGAGCCTGTAAGAGAGATCGTTAAGCTCAACCGCGAGAAGATCGAGAAGGTCCTTTACAGCGAAAGACCCGACTACATTTTGATCCCGGTTGACGGTTTTTCAGAGCTCAGACAGCTTCCTGCGGACGAGTTCGCGATCTACGTCAAGTTCCTGGCGCTCGTGCAGGATCAGAAGAAAAATTACGGCTATCTCGGCAACAACATCCGCAAAAGGCTCGGCGCAGAGGATATGAGCCAGGAAAGGTTCCGTGAGATCACCGACAACCTTGTTGCATACGGCTTCATGTCTACAGAGAACATCACCGAGCTCCAGCGCACGTTCACGCTCTATGTCCCCTTCAATGAAGAGTACATGGTGAGGGTCGATGCGCCGCAGAAAAACGCGAAACCCGAGCCCGCTCCGGAACCGGAGGTCAGACAGCAGCCGAAACAGCAGCCTGCGCCGAAACCTGAAGCCGTAAAGCCTCAGCAGGCACCGAAGCCTCAGAGTGCAAAACCGGCGAACCCCGCTCCCAAAAAGGGTCAGAAGCCTGAACCCGAGAGCGAGAAACCGGGCCGTAAACCGGCAAAGCAGGCTAAGAACGCCTCGCCGAAGGAGAATCAGCAGAAGCCGGAGATCCCCGGAAAGCCAGTCGACGGGATGGAAAACGACGATATGTACAAATCCTACAAGACCTTCGTCAGTCTCGAAATCGACAAGGCTAAGATGCGCGTCGGCCGTTCGAATTTCGACAAAATCTACATGGAAGCCGTCAAATACATCGACAAAAAGTACGGCTTCAGAGTCCTTTCCGATCAGGAAAAGTTTCAGGAGTACCTGACAAACTACTACATTTCCGCTTTCGATATCCCGACTTTCGAAGAGTGGAAAAAGACGAAGGCGTAACCTCGGGAGCGTGAGATGCTGAGTATCAAGATAGTTATGAAATCGATCAACGATATCGACATCAAGGTCCAGCTTTGCAAAACGTCTTTCGAGTGGGAGATCCTGGCAGAAAAATACTCTAAGCTCCGTGACGAACTTGAGGCGGAGTTCAATGGCTCCGAAATGCCGAAGGAGATTTTTGACGCTCTGGAGCGTGTCAGAGCTGAACTCGTACAAAAAAAAGGCGAAATGCCTCCGCAGGATCTGCTCAATTTCTTTAAATAATTCAGCTAGTTGCAAAATATAAAATTTTTTTCCGATTTTTTTTGACATTCATCGAAATATCCTTATAAAGACGCCCGTTGCTTGGATGGGCGCTTAGCTCAGCTGGGAGAGCATCGGCCTTACAAGCCGGAGGTCGCAGGTTCAATCCCTGCAGCGCCTACCACTTCTTTTAAAATTGATGCGCGGTTGTAGTTAAGTCGGTTATAACGCCGGCCTGTCACGCCGGAGGCCGCCGGTTCGAGTCCGGTCGACCGCGCCATCTTTTTTTTCCGCAAATAATTACAACATATCGGAGGCAAAATGGAAAGTAGGATCGCTGTATGCATTCCGACCTATAACGAAAAAGAGAATATCATAAAGATCATCGAGGCTGTTCACGCGGAGCTTGCGACTGCGGATGTCTTTGTCGTCGACGACAATTCTCCGGATAAAACGGCTGAGATCGTTGAGGATTACGCGAAGGAGCACCCGTTCGTTTCGGTAAAGGTGCGTCCCGCCAAGGAGGGTCTGGGCGCGGCCTATATCGACGGTTTCAAGACTCTTATCGGGCGCGGATACGACTTCATAATCCAGATGGACGCCGATTTTTCGCACCAGCCGAAGTATCTTCCCAAGATGCTTCAAAAGGCGAAGGAGGGCTTTGACGTCGTTCTCGGATCGCGTTACGTTGCAGGCGGCGGAACGAAGAACTGGCCGCTTCTGAGACGCGTCATTTCACGCGGAGGCAGCTTCTACGCGAGCACGGTCCTCAGTACCGGCACGAAGGATGTCACCTGCGGCTACAAATGCTGGAGGGCCGAATTTCTGAAGAGGGTAATTGCCGTTCCGATAGTCTTTGTCGGCTTCGGTTTCCAAATAGAAATGTCCTACAGGACGAAGCTCTGCGGCGGAAAGGTCTTCGAAGTGCCGATAGTCTTCCCCGACCGCGAAGACGGTGTCAGCAAGATGAGCGGAAAGATCTTCAAAGAGGCGCTCTTCGGGGTTTGGAAGCTCAAAAGTCTCGGCAAAAAGCTGATCGAGGGTTGAGATGGATGCAAACGAAATAATCAGACTTATCAGCGAATCCAAAAAAAAGACTCCGGTACGCGCCATTTTCAAGGGCGCAGTGGATGATTGTGATTTTTCGTCACTGGCTGAGAGCTACCGCGGCACCGATTTTGTTGAAGTCTATGATGAACTTGAAATCATTAAGAATTTTTCTGAAAATAATCCGGGTCTGAAACTTGCGCGTCTTGAAAATGACCGCCGCAATTCGGCCATCCCGCTTGCCGACCTCACAAAGTACAACGCAAGGATCGAGCCGGGAGCGGTGATACGCGATATGGTCGAGATCGGCGGAAAGTGTGTCATTATGATGGGGGCTGTCATCAACATCGGAGCAGTGATCGGTGAGGGGACCATGATCGACATGAACGCTGTGGTCGGCGGTCGTGCGATCGTCGGGAAAAACTGCCATGTCGGCGCCGGAGCGGTGCTTGCCGGCGTGATCGAGCCTCCGAGCGCAACTCCGGTAATCGTTGAGGATGACGTCGTGATCGGTGCGAACGCGGTCGTTCTCGAGGGTGTGAAAATCGGCCGCGGTTCCGTGATCGCAGCGGGATCAGTCGTTACGAAGGACGTTCCTCCGCTCTCTCTGGCAGCGGGAGTCCCCGCAAAGATCATCAAGCAGGTCGATGACAGGACCAAATCCAAAACCGAGCTCGTCGAGTCGCTGAGGAACCTCTAGATGCTTCTCGAGGTTCGCGGGCTTTCTGTAAAAATCGGCAGAAAAAAGATAGTTGACGATGTCTCCTTCGGCGTTGACGCGGGCGAAAATGTCGCGGTGATCGGCGCGAACGGAGCGGGAAAGACCACGATGCTTCGTGCTATCGCGGGGCTGAACGACTATTCGGGTTCGATTCTTGCTGACGGCGTTGAGATGCGTTCGATAACGCCGCTTCAGCGGGCGAGGCGGATCTCCTACGTCCCTCAGGGCGGTGCGGTCGACGGAGATTTCACCGTTGCGCAGTTTGCAGAGCTTTCACGTTTTCCGTACCGAAAACCGTGGGAGTCGCTTACTCAGGAGGACAGGGCGGCCGTGGAGCGCGGTTTGGAACTCACTGAAACACTTGAATTCGCCGAAAGAAGACTCTCCACACTCAGCGGCGGAGAGCGTCAGCGCGTGGTCCTTGCCGGCGCGATCGCCCAGGATACGCCGATACTTCTGCTTGACGAGCCGCTTACCTTTTTGGATCCGCGCCAGCGCCGGACCGTATCGGAAATCACGCACAGGATAGTTGAAAGCGGCAGAACGGTCATCACGGTCACTCACGAAATCAAGGAATCCCTGCTCTATTCAACGCGGATCCTGGCCCTTGCCGGCGGAAAGCTTGTCTTTGACGGTGATCCCGGCGGACTTGAGAAGGATTCCGTCCTGAACCGGCTTTTCGGCCTCGATTTCACAGAATTCGATATGCGGAAGCGCCGTTCGGATTTTCAGACTTGAGGGCGTGCGGATGAATAAATTGATAAGCCTGGCGCACCCTCTGTTAATTACGAGATTTCCTGTTTTTTTAAGGTATCTGTCTGAAAACAGAAAGTATATCTGCAAACAATATTATCCTCAGGTCCTGATTTCCGGGATCTCGTCGCTGCTTTTGACCCCCTTCGTCTGTGCCGAAGATCTTATTTGCAGAAGGGCGGTAAAAAACAGCGTCGTGAAGGCTCCTCTTTTTGTTCTCGGTCACTGGAGATGCGGAACGACCCTCCTCTATTTTTTACTTGCGCAGGACAGGCAGTTCGGCTTTATAAATCCGCTGATGACATTCACGATCAACTTTTATCACTCCTTTCTGCGGCGGTTGTGCAAGCCTGCCGTCGAAGCTCTTATACCCGACGGTAGACCGATGGATAACGTAAAATACGCGATGGATCTTCCGTTTGAAGAGTATCTTTCGTTCTGTACGCTGGAATCGGACAGCGTCTATCCGTTAAACTATTTTCCGCAGCTGTTCAGGCGGTACAATATGAATGCGTTTGTAGACCGCTTCTCTGAAAAGGATAGAGTCAGATGGATCAGGAAATATGATGCGTTTTTGAGAAAAATAACCAGTCTGAACAGCGGAAGGAGTCTTTTGCTGAAAAGCCCCGACAACACGGCCCGCGTCAGGCTTTTGAAGGAGATGTTTCCCGATGCCAGATTCGTGAACATTTACCGCGAACCATATTCCGTGATCCGTTCTACGATGCACCTTTACGATAAGATCATGCGTTACTGGTCTCTCGAAGAGATCCCCTCCGAGGAGACGATGGAGGATTGGATAATAGAGAACTTCAAAATGATGTATGAAGCATATTTCAAGGAAATCCAAGCGCTTCCGCCGAATTCTCTTTTTGAGATAAAGTTCGAGGAGTTCGAGAAGGATCCGCTGCCGATACTCAGAAATATGTATGAAACCCTTGAATTGGACGGCTTTGACGAGGCCCTTCAGGGGTTCAAGTCGTATTGGGAGAGCCTCTCCGGTTATCAGAAAAATAAGTTCGAATATTCGGATAGGCTTATTAAGAAGATAAACGACAACCTCGGTTTCTATTTCGTGCATTACGGATATGAAAAAAGAGAGGAGACCCGTTAGGGGGTAAAAATGTTTCCTTTTTTTAAATTTTTAGGTCTGACACTCTATTACTGGGGGTACGTTGTAGCTGTTCTGGTTACAGCTATGGTGGCCGCGTGGTATCGGAAAAAATATGATATCACAGCTCTTCAAGTCTTTTTTATTACCGTCATCCTTCTTCCTCTCATATTTATCTCCATTAAAATCACAGGACGTTTTTTCGACGGATACGGAGGGTTCAACTGGGTAAGGATGATATGTTTCATCCCCCTGTTCGTATATTTGGCGTGTATCGCTATTGATACGCCTTTTATAAGGACATGTGATTTTTTTGCTCCGCATGTAGTTCTTTACAATGCGGTTGACCATGCTTTTTGTATTTTTTCCGGCTGTTGCCACGGCTATCCGTCTGCTTTCGGGATCTGGAATGAAAGGCAGCACGCTTATCTTTTCCCTGTTCAGTTGTTCGAGGCTGCGACTTCGCTGCTGATCTTCTTTTACATGATCCGGTATGCAAAAAAGAAAAAATATGATACCCGCAGTATTTCATACGCGCAGTTCTTATTGCTTTTCGGATCGACCCGGACATTCTGGGAGTTTTTCAGAGACAACACGGAAGTCCGCTGGCAGATTTCGACCTTTCAGTATTACTCTTTTGCCGCATTTTTATTAGGTGCGATCTGGATAGGCATTCTATTTTATCTTCAGAAGCATCCTGAATTCGTGAAAAAACACGAGCTTCTTTTCAGTAATGATATCGGTGAGTTCACCAAGATAAAGATGCTTCTGAGGAGAAGGGGATCTGATAGATAAGCCTATTTACACATTTTAAGAGCCCGTTGATTGAGGGCGGCATTTTCGTAAAGAATATAATTTTTGATCGATTCGATATCTTCTTCTGTTAGCGTCGCCGCCAGGTTGTTTTCTTCCATAGGATCTGAAGCCAAATCAAAGAAATAGTTTTGACCGGTTACATGGTTGAAGAAAAACTTTTTATTTCCGTTCAGTATCCCGCTGTGAAGCTCTGCTGCGCGAGAGTATATAAAAACAGGACTAATCTGACCGGAAAACATATCGTTGCCTATCCACGACGGATCTTTTTCAAGCCCGAGAAGGTTTGCGATTGTCGGAGCAACATCCAGAACGGTTGTAGGATTGGTGATTGTTTTCGGATATTTGTCTGTTATTCCTTTGATATAGATGAGAAACGGTACATGAAGGTTTTCATCATAAATGAAATTCGGATGAATGTAATTTCCCGGTTTTCTTCCGAGTGCTTCGCCGTGATCAGATGTTACAATAACGATGGAATTTTCTAAAAATCCCTTTGCGTCAAGATCCTCAAAAAATTTGCGAAGAGCTGTATCGATATATCCCTGAGATGCATAATAGCGTTCCTGCCTCTCCATTCCGAAGTGATCTGCGAACGGTTCTTCGTATGGAGCGTGCGACCAGTAAGGAAAGTACAAGGCGAAGAACGGCTCGCGGTTTTGAGTGTAGTATTTGAAAAATTCGTTTTGGACATACTCTTCTTCGACTGCAGTGTTCGTTCCATGAGTTTTTTTGTATTTTTTTTGACTCAACACACTGGATGGTTCGAAGATATAGTCAAATTCCCTTGGCTGTTCTGCCTTATCAAAACTGTCGTAACTCAGCAAAACCGGTGAAAAAAAAGATGTATTGAAACCGTTTTTCTTAAAGAATGTGGTGATGGAATTACATTTGTAATGTTCTTTTGTATTTGTGATAGATGCATAATCTGTCCCCGGAATATCGGAACAGAGCATAGCGAGAATGGATCGTGTTGTTGCCGGGAAAACGGTCCTGTGCGACAGAAAATTCCAGGATTTATCGGCAAGCTCCTTTAAGAATGGATCTGTGCTTGCCGGATTGTTTGCCAATGTGGTGTTTTCGAAGGCTGTTGATTCGATTAAAATAAAAATCAGGTTTTTACCGGCAAAATCATACGTAAGGTCTATTGGTTGAAAAGGTTTTTTTTCTCTAATGAATTCTGGGAGTTGAGTTTTTTCGCCTTTGTAATCCATAGGAAGGTGAAAGGATTGCAGGACTCTTGTTTTCGCGTATTCAAAAATAGGATTCTGATCCATTCTGACTTTTTCTTCGTATGGAATCCGTGAGAGAAAAATATCAAAGCATAGGCAGATAATAACGACTTTTCTGCAACTTTTTTCTGATAAACCACGGAACAGAAGGGTTTTTTCTTTAAATACGGCAATCGCGAACAGCAGGGCAGCTCCGATAGAAGATAAAATCATTGACAATAAAAAAGGATTTATTGCACCGAGAAAATAAAAGAGAGTCTCGCCGAGCAGTTCGTCAGTCTTGGGACTGAAAACCAGAAATTCAAGCAGCCCGAAGTTCGTGTAGCATCGGAAATACTGATAGATAGCAAATTCATAGTTGAAGAGAACTGCAAAAATAATGAAAACGAGTAGCGACAAATATTTTGAAAAACGCAATTTATGCAGCAGGTCAAAAAGTTTGGCAATAACAAAGTAAAAAAGTATGTCTGGAGCGGCAAGTACGACTGAAAGGGGAAAATAAAAGAGGATCGGCGAGTGATTGTCAACAACGGAAAGGTATTGTGCAGCAGAAAGAACCTTAAAAAGCAGACTTAATATGAGCAGAAGGGTAAAAAAGTATGACGTATAGGAAGAAAGATAAAAAAAGTTTTTTAAATGACAGATTGTTTTTTTCTTCACAAAATGTGCTCCTATTTAGTCCTTTGAACAGAAAATTTCTTTTCTGTTCGATATAAAGTAATAGAGTGATACAGTGATCAAACCTAGCGATATATACTGAGACATTGAGAGCATTCCCCACATTTCCCGCGGATCGATTCTGAAAAATTCAATAGTGAAACGTCCTAAGCCATAAAGAAGGCTGAAAGCGAAGAAATAAAAATAGGGATAGTTGAATTTCTTCTTAAGGTACAGCGTGAGCAAAAAGATGAAGATCGAAAGATCTCCGATGCCTGAAATAATTTGGGTCGGTACCAGCGGAACTGTTTTGTCGGCTTCAACGAATGCCGGAGAGATATTTTTTAAGACCATATAAGCTTTGGTTGCAGATTCTGATTTAGGGAATGTTACTCCCCACGGCAGGCTGGTAGGTCTGCCGAAACAGCAGCCGCTGCGGGCACAAATGAATGTGCGCCAGACGAAGTATAGCAGTGATATCGATATCGAAGATATATTTAATAATTCCGGGAACAGTTCCTTTCTTTTTCTGAGGAGTATAGTGGCAATGTAAATGCCGAAAATCGAGCCGAAATATGAGCCGAACAGAACTCGTCCCGTGCTTTTACTAATTGGTTTAAATGCGGCAAATACGGTTGCGATCAAACCATCTTTATATATGCCGGAATCTGCGCCGTTCAAAAAAACATAAAACAGTCCTGCGAAGGATATTCCGAAATAGACGGAAAAAAAAGGAACTATCCATGTTTTTGAAAGGGGCATCTTTTTAAACCGCATCAGTAAGAAAAAAGAGACGGCGTAAGCTAAAAATGTAACGTGTTCAAACTTCATCTTGACTCTAATTAGTTCACCCTTTTGAATTCGGCTCTTCTGTTTTTGAACCAGGCATCTTCGTTGGATGCGGGGTCTACCGGCTGTTCTTCACCGTAGGAGATGATCTTTATGCGCTGCGGGTCTATTCCGGCCTGCAGGAGCTTGGTCTTGACCTCAATGGCGCGTTTTTCGCCGAGTGAAAGGTTGTAGTCGATGCTGCCGCGTTCATCTGCGTGCCCTTCGATCCTTACGACCTTTTCCGGGAAGTTCTGCATCCAGCTGATCATCATCTCGACAAGCGGCATATCATCGGCGTATATCGTTGCCTGATCGAATTCAAAGTGGATCACCGGAAACTCCATGTCGGGGTTGTTCGGGTCGCCGGTCTCGTCCACGAATGTCTGTTCTGCTATCGAACCCGATCCGTCTTCTCCGGTGTCTCCTTTTGCGTCTTTCGGAGTGCACTCGTCCGGATGCTCGCGTACATATTTTGCGATGGCGTCAGCACGCTCCTTGGCTGCGAGGAAAAGCGTCTTAGCCTCGTCGTACTTCTGGTTGTTTATCGCTTCGCGTGCCTGGTTGACAAGCTCTTCGGCTGCGAGGAAATTCTCTCTGTCGCAGTCCTTTCCGAGCAGGGCGTCCTTAAACGCCTTTTCTGCCATTTCGCGTTCTTCTTTCGGCGGTTTCTCAGAGCAGCCGATAAGCAGCAGGGCTATGTTCAGTGCGCATAAAATATATTTCAAAGTCTTCATTTTTTTCTCCTTCGTTATTGGTTGGTAACCTGTGACCATGTCGGGGTGACGACTTCGCCTTCACCTGAATAGACTGCAAACTGTTTCGTGCCCGCCACATTCGAGAGATAGAGCTTGTTTTTGCCGTCTCTGTTGGATGAAAAGGCTATTAATTTGCTGTCGGGCGAGAAGGTCGGCGATTCGTTTTTGCCCTGATTCTGGGTGACTCTGTCGATCACGCGGGTATCAAGGTTTATGACGAAAATGTCGAACTTGTAGAACTCGTCGCGGCCCGAAAAGGCGATCTTTTTGCCGTCAGGACTGAACTCTGGATCCTGGTTGTATTTTCCCTGTTCGGTGAGTCTTTCGACGTTTGCCGGGTTGCTGAGCGATAGCTTGTAGATCTGCGGGTTCCCTGCGCGGTTCGATACGAACGCGACCTCGGTCCCTGCGCGGTTCACTGTCGGAGCCGTATCGGTTGCAGAGTTCGTCGTAAGCCTTGTGAGTGCCTTGGTTTCGGTGTCGAGCGAATAGATCTCGGAGTTGCCGTCCTTCGAGAGGCAGAGCGAGACCGTTTTGTTGTCGGAGTGTGCCGAAGCCGAGGTGTTGAGGCCTTCGTAAGCGGAAACCAGGGTTATTTTTCTGCTTTTGATATCGATGACGTAAAGGTTGGGGTTGTTGCTTTCATGGCTTGTGAAGTAGATTTTCGTACCGTCTGCCGACCATTCGGGAAGAAGGATGGTTTTTGTCGTCGAATGAATCACGTTCCTGCCGGAACCGTCGAAATTCGTTACGACCAGATTGTACTGGTGTCCGTTCTTTTCGACGAATGCGATCTTTGAGAACATGAAGGTCATCTCTTCGCCCGTGAGGGTCTTGATGACCTCGGCGGTAAAGCGGTATGCAGCCGTTTTCAGCATGTTCGCCTGAGCCGTATATTTTTTGCGGAAGAGCTGTTTCGCACCGGATACGTCGTAGAAGGCGAGATCCAGATCGACGTCACCGCTGCTTCCGGAAATTCTGCCTTTGACGAGACCGTTCGCGCCGACGTTGGTCCACGATTTGAAGTCTACAGCCGCGAAATCGGTATCCGGTTTTTCGAGGAACGAACGCTTGTCCAGGATTTTGAAATAGCCGGTGATATCGAAAACACGCTCGATGGCTGCCGTCAGATCCTCAGCGAGATTTGCGTTCGCGCTGTCTGTTACGGCAATGGGGGAGACGGCCATGTTGTACTCCGAGATAGCCCCCTCGGTCACCTCGACCCGAACCTGAGCCCAAGCCGGAGCCGAGATCATGATGAGCATAAAAGCTGCTGCTAGTTTGCTGAAAAAGGACATACAAAACCCTCCTTTAATACAAGTTTTCTAAACTCCTTATCTTCAGGAAGCGGTAGCTTCCCTGTTTTTCTAATAGCTTCAACGACGGAACTGTCAAAAATTTTGTTGCCTGAAGAATTTCCGATCTTGATATCGTATATCCCGCCGTCGAAGGTGATGCGGAAAAAGATCTCTGTTTTCAGGTTTTTGAGCTCACTCTGAGATATGATGCTCGGGATGTTCCAGTTCCCGCGGATGAGCTGGGCGACCTTTCTTGCGTACATGTTCGCTTTGAGCGCAAGTGCCGGATCCGTGACTTCGCCGTCGGCGACTCCGTCCTTCGCGCCCTCGTTGCTGACCTCGGCTCTGGCGTCTTTCCTGATTTTTTCGATCACGTTGCCGGCAAGGAGCTCGTCAAGCGACTGAGCTTTCGGTTTCTTGTTCTCGGGAGCCTTTTCAGCCGGTTTGCTGCTCTTTTTTTCCTCAGGTTTCTTCAGCGAATTCGGCTTTGCATCTTCAGGTTTTTTCTTCTCTTCGACCTTTTTCACGGTTTCCTTCGGTGCAGGCTGTTCCTTTTTTTCTGTTTTGGGAGCCGTCTGCGGCTTTGTGACACGCGGAAGCAGTTTTTTGTCGCGCTCTTCGCCCAGACGGACGAGTTTGGCCGGAATGCTTTCGAATTCGATCCTTCTTGAACTCTGGAAGAAGAGGTTCGTTCCGAAAATGATGAAAATGAGAAGGTGGACAAGGAGTGAGATCCCCAGAACAGTGTAGAAGCGCTTTGATTTTTTCGCGTCGTCCTGAACGCCGAATATGTATGTACCCTGCCTGGAAGATGCCATCAGCTACTCCGACTCAAGAGGTTCTGTAACGAGCGAAATGCTCTTCGCTCCAGCCTTTTTGATGATCGCCATGATGCGGACGACGTAGCCGTAGGAGAGCTTGCGGCTTGCGTGGAGGAAGACCTCTTCCTGCTCCTTGAGCTTTTCGTTTGTCGAGAGCTTCGTCTCCAGCTCGTTGATCGGGACCTCCGTCGTGTCTATGAAGATCTTGTTCTGCGCCTCGGTCTTTCCGTCGAAAACGCGGATTATGAATTTATCCTTGGGACTCTCGATCGGAACAGTCTCTGTCTGAGGCAGATCCAGATCGACACCCTGTTCGATCAGCGGTGCCGCTACCATGAAAATTATCAAAAGCGTAAAGACGATGTCGACCATCGGAGTGATGTTCATCTCCGCACGGACGGTGCGCCTTTTCGGCTCTTCGATGCCGCTGTTCATCAGATGTTGCTCCGTTTTATCTGGTTGATGAAATCCGCTGTCACGTTGACAGATTCGTTTTCAAACTTCTGCAGTTTCGCGTTGAAGTAGTTGAAGGCTATCGATGCAGGGATCGCCGCGATCAGGCCGAACGCCGTCGTTACGAGCGCGTCTGAGAGGTGCGGGGCGATCGAACCGAGTGTCGCGCTGCCGGTCTTTCCGATTTCGGTGAAGGCGTTCATGATGCCGTAGACCGTTCCGAAAAGTCCGACGAAGGGCGAAGCCGTGGCAACGGTCGCCAGGAACTGGAGCCCGTTTTCAAGGAGCTGCATCCTTGCGTGACTTTCGCGGCGCATGGCTCTTTCAACGTTGCCGATAAGGTCGTCGACCTTGGAGCCGACAACGACGACGCCGAGTTTCTCCCAGCTTTCGCGGGTCGACTGCTGCTCGAGGTAGCCCTGGGAATAGATCGAGGCGATCGGTGAGTTTTTGAACGCCAGGCTCTTCTCGTAGACAGCCCTCATGTCGTCGTTTTTCCAGAAAAAGGCGATAAATTTCTGCGTTTCGTTCTTTGCCTTCTGATATTGTGAAAGCTTGTAGAAGATGAGCGCCCAGGAGGCGATGCTTGCCAGGATCAGCGCGATAAGCATGACATTGACGAGGAACGACGAATTCCTGATAGTCTCCGCAAGATCGATCCCGCCGGTCGCCAAATTCGCGATTGTGTTGAAAGAAGTCAGTAAATTCATAAAGTTACTCCAATTTTATAAAATATCTCAGCCGTTAAAAACCTTAAAAAATCTTGATATGTCGTTCGTCATCGCCAGGGCCATCAGCGAAAACAGGATCACCATTCCTACCGTCAGCAGCCGCTGCAGAAGCTTCGGTGAGATCGACTTCCTGCGTATTCCTTCGATCGTGTAGATCACGATGTAGCCTCCGTCCATAACGGGTATCGGCATCAGGTTGATTATGCCGAGGTTGATGCTGATCACCGCCATTATGTAGAGGAAGTAGTCGGCTCCGAGCTCTGCCGCCCTTTTCGTGATGTCGAAAATCATGATGGGGCCTCCGACGCTTTTGACCGAAAGCCTGCCGGAGATCATGTACAGGAAGCCCTTGACGGTGAGTACGAACATCTTTTTTGTTTCGGAGACCGCATACTTGAACATGTAACCGATCGGATTCCCGCGCTTCGCCGTTATCTCCGGAACGGTGTAATCGAATGCGAATCTTGCGTCCCATTTGATCCTGCGCGAAGTCATTCCGGTCATCTCGTCGACCTGCGTCTCTGATTTCAGCGTGAAGTCTATGTTCTGACGTTCGCCGTCGCGGAAGATCTCGAGCCTGACAGTGTCGTCGTTTTTGAGCTTACGCATTTCGCTGTAGAACTTGAAAGGTGCGGTGACCTTTACGCCGTTGATCCCGATGATCGCGTCGCCGGTCCTGATGCCGGTCTTTTCGGCGTAACCCCCTTTCTCTACGCTTGAGATCAGCATACCTCCGTGAAGCAGCTCCGGCTTTTTGAATTCTCCATCCTGGTCGAATTTTACCGTCATCTCCCTGCCGTCACGGACCAGCTTCATTTCGCGGAAGGGCTTTTCGACGAGCTTTCTGAGCTTGTAAAACCTGTCGACCGCGACACCGTCGACGGAGAGGATCCTGTCGCCGTTTTTGAGGTTCGGATAGTTGTTCATGTTGATGATGGATGCGTCTGCCGGAGCACGGACGACGCCTAAAACGCAGCGTGACTGCTCATCGCCGAAATCGTCTTCATAGGTGTCGATCTGCGGACGGACGTCAAGCTTTATTATCTTTCCGTCACGGTCCACCTCTACCGGAAGCGCACGGCACCTGCCGTCTTCCATGGCCTCTCTGAGCGGCGGCGTGATGTCGTCCCAGACCTTCACCTCGTGCCCGCCCATTCTGACGATGATATCTCCGTCCGTCATCCCGGCTTCTGCTGCCGGACCTTCCGGATCGACATGCTCGATGAGCGATGACGGCGCTGTCAGCCTGAAAAAGCTGACGACAAACAGCACGAGCGCCGTGAAGAGTATGTTGAAGAGCGGTCCTGCGAAGACTATGCAGACCTTCTGCCACCACTTTTTGTGGGAAAAGAGAAGGGAGGGATCGATATCCTTGTTTTCGTTCTCCTCCTGTTCTGCGGGATTTTCACCGGACATCCTGACGTATCCGCCGAGCGGTACCAGCGAGATGCGATACTCGGTATCGCCCCTCTTAAGCTTGCAGAGCGCCTTTCCGAAACCTATCGAAAAGACTTCGACACGCACTCCGCAGAGCCTCGCGACGATAAAGTGACCGAACTCGTGGACCAAAACGACGATCCCGAGGAGCAAAACGCCGAAAAGATAGAACATCCGTACTCCGAAACAGCTAAAATACACAGTTTTAAACAATCCGGCAGGAAAAATTATTCCCTCAAAAGGATTGTTTTGCCTTAAAGCGCATAATTATAGTGAAAAAATCCGAAAAAAACAGTCTCCGGAGAGATAAAGTCGTAGCAAAACGGCAAAATTGTGCAAAGTCGGGGTATCGGTTCGGATTTCAGCCGTGAGCCTTAATTTATTTCGAAATAGGCAGTGTGGTTTTTGCCGGCGTAATTGATTTCGATCGCCTGGATCGATTCGATCTCTTCGGCGGATTCAGCCGTGTATTCTATCGGCATAAGGTAGCAGCAGTCGTCGCAGTCTGCGGCAAGTTCGAGGTCTGTGTCACGCTCCAGGATGTTTACTTTAAGGACATTCTCCTCGATCCCTTCAACTTTGTATCCGTATTCCCAGTCTATGCCGCAGTGCATTGCGCCGAACCAGTTGAAACGGATGGAGTTGTCTGCTTTTTCGGTAACTTCGACATATTCTTTGCATGAAAATTCGTCTTCCTCTCCGGTATAGATCCTGTCTTTCAAAGAAAAAGCAGGTTCTTCGTGGCGGCACTCGCCGACATCGACTGCTTCAAAGTCGTCTCCGGTATCAGCCGGGTCTTCGTCTGCTGCGGATCCTGTATCAGCCGGTTCCTCGTCTGGAACAGCTGTAGTGTCGCCGGTATCAGCCGCGTCTTCATCCGAAACAGTACCCGTGTCACCGCCATCCGGTGTCTCTGTCTCGTTTTTGTCATCACCGCAGGCTGCGAGCATGAAAACAAGCAGAACTACTGAAAGAGATGTCAGAAAAGATTTTTTAATCATGGTTCCCTCCATTCAAGTTGTTAAACAAACAGTACATTCTACTCTTTCCGGCAGAAAAACAAGTGCCTGAAAAAGAAGCGGAAATATTCCAAAAAAAACAACCGGTGTCGATTTTGGCGGCAATAATTGCAAAAAGCGTTTTTTGTTTGTAGATTCCGGCAGTCTAACCTTTTTTTGTCGGAGGAAAAATGTGTGGGATTGCCGGTGTCTTTAACGTTCCGCAGAGTCAGAATTTCGTCGCTGAACTTCTCTTTTCGATTCAGCACAGAGGACAGGAGAGCTGCGGGATAGCCGTCAGGAACGTTCAGGGCAACATCTTCGGTTACAAGGGGATGGGCCTGGTCAAAAATGTTGTTACCGAGAGCGTTTTGAGCAGATTCGACGGACCTATTGCGATCGGTCACGTCCGCTATCCGACAGCCGGGAAGAGCGACGAGATGAACAGCCAGCCGCACGTGATAGAGCTGCCGGAGGGGCCGCATCTCGCGATATGTAGCAACGGCGACATCATAAACTACTACGAGCTCAGGACGTGGCTCGAGACCGAATATCACTTCACTTTCAAGAGCGATAACGACGGCGAGCTGATCGGAAGGCTCATTGCCTTTTATCTCCTGCACAAGAAAAAACCGATCGAACAGGCGATCGCAGAGGCTCAGAAACAGCTGAAAGGCGCATTCTCCGCCGTTCTGATATACCGCGACAAGATGTTCGGCTTCCGTGATCCTCACGGCTACAGACCTTATGTCATCGGTTCGCTCAATCCCCCGGACGAGAACGGCGAATACCTCTCGGACGGAATAGTTCTGGCATCGGAGAGCTGTGCGTTCGGGATCGTCGGAGCAAAGCTGGTCCGCGAAATGCAGCCCGGCGAGATCATCAGGCTCGAAACGGGCAAGCCGCTCACGACAGTTTCTGTAAACTCCGGCAGGAAGCAGCACTGCATCTTTGAGCTGATCTACTTCTCGAGACCCGACACCGTCGTTTTCGGCGAAAAGGTCTTTGATGTACGCAAAAAGATCGGTATGCAGCTTGCCGAGTACGACAAGTCGATGAAGCTCGATGAAAACTGCGTGGTCATGGCGGTACCGGACTCGTCGAACTTCGTCGCTCTGGGCTACGCGAAGGGATCAGGCGTCGATTTCGACATGGGGCTTCTGAGGAACCACTACGTCGGCAGGACCTTCACGAAACCGGATCAGAAGCAGCGCGACGAGGGCGTCCGCCACAAATTCAACCCGCTTCCGGAGTTTTTTGAGGGCAAGCGCGTCTTTCTGATCGATGACTCGATCGTTCGCGGGACAACGCTCAGAAAGATCGTAAGGATGCTGCGCAGCGCGGGAGCGAAGGAGGTCCACATCAGGATCGGCTCGCCGAGGGTCATCGGCAGCTGCTACTACGGCATCGACACGCCGAGCAAGGAGGAGCTGATCGCCGCACAGAAGAGCGATGCCGAGATCTGCGAATACCTCAATGCCGATACTCTGAAGTATACTGAGGTCGCGGATTTCGCGAAGATCCTCCACAGGTCGAAGGACTTCTGTTATGCGTGCTTTAACTTGAAATATCAGTACAAGCCTGAGGATTTTCACAGCAAAACGAACAGGCCTGAATAGTGCAACTTGTTGATATTATTAATAATTGATTGGAGAAAAAAATGAATTTGATGAAGTTTGACGGAAAGATGGATCAGGTCGACTTTTTGAGTCTCCTCATGATTGACATCAGAGGAACGATCCGTCAGGTTACGCTTCCGCAGGATTACATTTCAGACAAGATCTTCGAGAAGGGCATCGGCTTCGACGCATCCAACTTCGGGTATGCGAAGGTCGACAAGTCCGACATGGTCGCTAAACCTGATATGACGACTGCTTTTATCGAGATCAAGGGCGATTACCAGATCCTCCACGTCTTCTGCGACGTATTTCTGACGACCGGCGAGCCCTTCGACCAGTATCCGAGAGCCGTTGCGAAGAAGACCGCTCAGTATCTGAAGGAGCAGGGGATCGCCGATGACGCCAAGGTTTTGATCGAGCTTGAATTCCACGCTTTCGACGATGTCCACTATTCGAGCGAGTTTTCGCACAGCTACTACGAAGTCCAGAGTCAGGAGGGGATCGGCGCGACGTACAACGACAACCCGCGTTTCGGGATCCAGCAGGGCTACCACAGACTCAACCCGGCAGACAAGTATTTCGATATGAGAAACGACATCGTTGCGGCTATGAGCGCGGTCGGTGTTCCGGTGAAGTACCATCACCACGAGGTCGCAGCGTCGCAGCTCGAGATCGAGCTCAACTTCATCAGTCTTGCCGAAGCCGGCGACAAGGTTTCGCTTGCGAAGTGGATCGCGACATCGGTCGCCCGTGAACACGGAGTCTTCATCACCTTCATGCCGAAGCCGGTCTACAACATCGCCGGAAACGGTATGCACGTTCACCAGTTCCTTGTCAAAAACGGGAAATCCTTCTTCGCCGGCGACGCAATGCACGGTCTTTCGACAGAGGCGCTGGGCTACACCGCAGGTATCCTCGATCACAGCCTGACCGGTTCACTGCTTGCCTTCTCGAATCCGAGCACGAACTCATACAAACGTCTTGTCAAGGGCTTTGAAGCTCCTGTCAGCGCTACCTTCGCCAAGGGCTCACGCGAGGCTTCGATCAGAGTTCCCGGCTACCTTGCAAAGGGTGAGGAGAGGATCGAATACAGGACAGGCGATGCGACTGCGAACATCTACTACTTCCTGAGCGCGATGATCCTTGCAGGCGCCGAGGGCATCCTCAAGCACCGCGATCCGGTTGCAAGCAACTATCACGACAAGGACAACGGAAAGCTCTTCCCGCTCAGTCTCAACGCTGTTCTTGACGGTCTCGAGCAGGATCACGAATACCTTCTTCCGGTCTTCCCTGAGGCTTTGATCAAGGCTTGGATAAAGACGAAACGCGAAGAGGCGGCTTACGTCTACAACGCTCCGACTCCTCAGGAATACGAGCTCTACTTCAATATCTGACCTTCAGGTTGATTTTCTTTCAGAAATAATTTCAGATACTTAAAAGATTTATGACTTCAGAGACGTGATCGGATCACTGCAGCATCTTCATGTCGAGTCCGCCCGGATACATGTAGCTGATGTCCATGCTCCAGCCGTAGACCTGGATCCCGCAGGGTTCCGTGCAGGTCAGGTGGTGACTCATGAAGTAGTCGTCAAGGTCGTAAATGTAGAAGCGCTTGTCTGTGTTTATGATCGTGCCGCTCATCCACGGCGACGGAGTCGATTCGTCGAGCGCGATTTCCGAACCCTCGTCAGTTACGACGCTGACGTAGTTTTCGGTGTATTCGCTGCTGTTCGAGTAGTCGTCGAGCGAGGTGCTGAAGAAGAAATACTCCTGTCTGTACTGCTCGACCGGAGGTATGATCGTCATGGCCGGGTCGCCGTTGCAGCCCGAGTGCGATGAACCTGGGCTGTCGTCTGCACAGCTCGAACTGATATCCTCGGCGCCGGACATGAACTGGACGACCTGGATGGGTTTTGTCGCAGTGATGTTCGCCGTGCCGGGCTGGAACCAGTCGCTGTCGGTGTCGTGCTGAACGATATCGAATTCGTGCTTCTGACCTGCGTTGAGCGAAACTGTCTGCGTCTGGCCGTTTTCGTGGTTGTCGTCGATGATGCTTACGGTGACGTCGGTCTCGTCAAAGCCTGCGATAACGCGGATGACGTCGCGGGCGTAGCTTCTTGGCTTCGTCTTGACGACGACGTAGTTTCTGCCCCAGCGGCTGACAGGCATGAGCTGGTGCTCGAGGTGGTCGCAGTAACCCTTGCTGCGCGGGACGTAGGCGCAGGCGTGGCCGCCGAAAACGACGAACGGAGCGCAGTTCTGGTCCGGGTTTTTGCAGGCGACTCTGGTCCCGGTGAAGTCATCGAACTTCGATGCGTTTTCGATGTTGAGGACCTCTCCGGCCTTGAGTTCGACCACCATCGGTACACCGGCCGCCGTGCCGGGAATGCCGTTTCCCGCCGGGATCGCTGCTGTCGGCGTGATCTCAAGCTCGACATTCGTGCTGAATGCTCCGATCACTGTGAAATATGCAACGCCGTTGCCGTCGTAACCCTTCTGGCTTTCGTAGCTTGCGACGTAGTACTCGGTCCCGAGCCTCGTGGTCGGGAAGAGCAGGCTTGCATCGTTTGAGTAGGAGTTGTTGTAGTAGGGGTTGAACTGGTACGCGATTATCGGAAGGTCCGAAACGATGTGGAAGCTCAGGTAGCTCGCCGCCGTGCCGTCAAGCATCCGCTGCTCCTTTGTCGGAGTCACCATGATCGTGCTCTGCGGCGGGACCGTGATCGTGAACGACGAGTCGTGGTTTTTGCAGTCCATGTCGTTGTAGGAGCCGAAAATGCTCGATTTTTCGACCTGCTCGCAGTATTCGAAGTTCGGGATCGGCTCTTCGGTGCCCTCTCCTGTGACCTTGAAAAACTGGATCGTTGCGGTTTTGTCCGTGTTCGAGTTTGCGAAGGCTACCGAGAAAGTATCCTTGCCTGTCGCCATGTTGTTGAGCTTTGCGGTATAGAATTCGCAGCCCTCGTAGCCGTTTCCGGAGAGACATGCACCCGGCTGACAGCCTCCGTTCAGGCAGGAGTAGCCCTCCGGACAGCTTTCGACAGGTTCGGTTTCGGCTGCGCTCCCATCCTCGTTACAGCGGTAGACTTTGTTCGGATCGCTGCCGCATATCTTCGCTCCCGGCGTGCAGAAGGTCGTGACAGAGCCGGTGTCCGCACCTGTATCGGTCGGCGTTTCCGATGAATCGCCGGTATCTGTCGCTGCAGTGTCTGACGAAGTGTCTGGCTGGGAATCGCCGGTATCTGCGGAGGTGTCGGGGCTGCTTCCTGTATCTCCGGTGTCAGAAACCGTATCAGCCGAGGTGTCTGACGAAGTGTCAGCGCCGACCGGGAGATCTTCCGGGTCATCGGCCGCACAGCCCGCGAATACGGATATCGCCATGGCGATTAGTGCTAACATGCTGATTTTTTTCATGTTTACCTCTTGTTTAGCAGTTCGTAAGCAATTTTTTCGAGCGTGATTTTTGTCACCTCGATCCCGTAGCTTGTATCTATTATATATGTAGCGTATGGAAGGCGGTTTTCAAACGAAAACTGGCACGAGATCCGTTTTTTTGCCTCGTTTTCGTCTATTCCGTCACGGGTCATCAGGCGCGACAGCTGGATCTCAGGCCTGCAGGTAGTGACCATAATTGTGTCGAAATAGCGCTGCCAGCCGGCCTCGATCAGGATCGCCGCCTCGACTATGACAGGTGTGCTCTTCGGCATTTTGTCAATAGTTTCAAATATCTGTTTCAAGATCAAGGGGTGCGTGACAGCGTTCAGCTTCTTTAGTTCCGACTCATCCGAAAAGACGATCTTTCCGAGAGCCTTTCTGTCGATCTGACCGCCGGTTATGACGGCATCGCCGAACTCCTGACGGATTTTTTTGATCGTTTTTTCAAGGCGCAGGACATCGTGGCCGACCGAATCCGCCGAAATGATCTCAAAGCCCAGATTTTTGTGAAAATAGTCGAGAACCACGCTTTTGCCGGTTGCGATCGAACCTGTCAATGCTGCAATAACTTGCTTATTTTGCACCTGATTTTTCTCGTTCTCTCAATTTGACGCGGATGTAGTAGGGCGGTTCGCCTTTGATGTCGCGGATCTTTATCAGCTGCCCGTCGGTCAGCTTTTCCGGCATTTTGTATGTGACAGCCTTGCCGTTGGGCATCTGGACCGTCTGCGGAGTGCCGTTCTGGACCTCGTCCACATAGATCACCTGCTCGAGAACGACCGCGTTGTAGGGCAGTTTCTCCTCGATGGTGCATCCGGCGAGGATCAGGAAAAAAAGCACTGGAACAATAAATCTGCAGGACAATTCAGATCTCCGTTACAGCGTATAATGGCAGGTTTCAAGCCAATCTGCGCAGTTTTCGTTCAGACAGACCTCGACCTTTTCGGCGGTCATGCAGTTGTACATGTAGCAGTTGAGCATCCCCTGAGCCGCATAGTGTTCGTCGCCGTCGATAATATCTTTGAAACATGCCTCTTCAGCGTTTTCAACGCACGCACTTGCACATTCTTCGTCATCATTCTCTTCGCAAGGCTCTGCACAGGCACGGACGCAGTCAATGCCGTCGGCACAGGTGGCGTGCTCGCTGACAGCCACCGGCTCAAAGCCGCACATCTTGAGATAATCCGGGCAGTTTATGCTGAGACACTCATCGTCGAATTCGTAAGAGAGGTCTCTGTTGCAGTAGGACAATGCGCAGTTTGCCAGACTTCCGAAGTAGGATTGGGAATCGTAGTTGTTTTCTTTTTCCATGAGGCACGCTTCCAGGCATTCATCGTCGATTTCCTTTTCGGTATACTCATCATCTTCGACAGCTTTTACACAGTTCGGGAATACGCATTCGTAGATGTCGTGACAGCCCTGCACCGCCTCTTCGGAGTAGTAGTCTGACGGATCTTCTCCGCCTTCGCCGAGGTAATAGCTGAGATCGTCGGCATTCATGTAACATGCCTCGAAATATTTCGAGCAGTTGTTCCAGAGGCACTCCGGAGCTTCGGATTTATCGACCTTGCAGTTCTTTACGCCGCACTGGTAGCCTTCGTTGAAGAGTTTCTGTGACGCGGCTGAGTAGTGTTCCTTGCAGGAGTTGCGGCACTCTTCCGTGTCGTTCTCGCCCCAGCAGTTCTCGAAGAAGCAGTAGAAGGTCACTTCGCACTGCTCTGCAGCAAAAAGATCATCGAAATCCTTTCTGGAGACTCCGCATGTCTTTGCCTGAGATTGGCAGTCGCTGAAGATGCAGTCCAGATAGCCGTCATAGTCGTATTCGTTGTAGTTGTTGTCGTCAGCGTGTTCGCATTTTTCGTATGCGCACTGGTTGAACTTCATGTAGTCGCTTTGTCCCTTTTCGCTTGAATTTTCGTAGCAGGCTTGTTCGCAGTCTTCTTCATGAACTTCGCCGTTTGTGTGGTGCTCGATGCACTCGAAGATGCAGTCGAAGATCGCTTCGCAGTCTTTGTTGAAGGAGTCGCTCTTCGCCTCTTCTTCAGCCTCTTTGACGCTGACAACGGTGAAGGTCGAGAAGTGACCGGTCGTCATCATGATCGGATCGCCCATCGCTGCACCCATGATCGGATCTCCCAGAGCGGAGATCATTATCGGGTCGCCTGCCGAGCTGAGCATTATCGGGTCGCCCAGCCCCTCCTGCTGCATGATCGGGTCGCCCATCTCGTTCAGCGTGACCGGATCGCCTGCCGCAGTCGTCATTATCGGGTCGCCCAGCTCTTTGTCCTGCGTCATTTTGACTGCAGCGCCCGTGCTGCTGTAGTGCCATGTGTTCGTTTTTTCGTCGAGAACGGCAGCCGCGATAAGACCGTCGATTTTCTTTGTAGCCGTGACGGTGATGATGACGGGCTTTTTGAATATCGTTCCGCTCGGTCCGAACTGAACGACCTTTGATTTGAGCGCGTTTTTGAGCGGATAGCCGCTTGTCTCGTAGACAGTCATCTTGATTTCGGTATCGGAATCGAGCGCTCCTGCCGGGATCTCGATCGAGGTACCGTCGTCTGTCTCGATCTTTCCGCCCTTTTCAGCGGAAACAGTCGATGATTTTTCAGAGACTACCTTCTTTTTTTCTTCACCGCCTCCGCAGCTGAGGACCAAAAGAAGTGATACCGCAATTAGAAGAGAAATTAGTTTTTTCATGTAACTCTCCGTATTTATTACCAGTTTAAATCGCCTGCGGCACATTCGGAAAGCTCTGCCGAGCAATTCTCAGCCATGCAGGCGTGTATGTCGAAAATAACTTCGCCGGAGGGGCTCGAACAATGCTCCTTCGAGCACTCAACCAGCGAGCCGTAAAGTGCGGTCCCTGCATCCGTCGAGCGGGAAAGGCACTGTTCCCGGCACCTCTCGTCGTCCTCCCTGCAGTTAAGTGTGCACTTGAAAAGCTCCTTGCACTTCTGCGAAGCCTCAAATTCCTCATCGTCGACAAGAATGAAGGTGAAGGTCGAAAAGTGACCGGTCGCGAGCATTATCGGGTCGCCCAGAGCTGCGTTTTTCACCGGATCCTCGTTCTTTGAAAGCATGATGGGATCGCCCAGAGAGGTGAGCATTACCGGTTCGCCGTCCGGATCCGCGTAGACGAAATCACCGTTTTCGTTGAGCATGATGGGATCGCCCAGAGCGGTTTTCAGATCAGGTTCTCCGGAATCCGTCTGGCTGTAGACTGCATAGGCGCCTTCACGGCTGTAGAGCCACCGGTCGGACTGTTCGTCCAGAACCGCCGCCGAAACCAGTCTGAAGCTGATCTTCTGTTCCGTGTTGAGCGTGATCACGACGGGCTTTTTAAAGACGGTGCCGTGCGGCTCCAGGGATACGACTTTTGTCGGTATCGAGTCCGGTTTCGGGTACACTCCGGGATCCGAAAGTGTCATTTTTATCTCGGTATCTGTGTTGAGCGCACCTGCCGGTATTTCAATCCGCGCAGTACCGTCGCCTGTTGTGACGATCCCGCCGGAACGGGCTGAAATCATTGCCGAAACAGTTGCCTGCTCCGGTGTATCGTTACTGCCGCCGCAGGAGATCATGAGAAAAAGCAGCGTGATTAACAGCGGCAGATATGTTTTTTTCATGGCGTCTCTCCCAAAAATTCTCCTTTATTCTATCTAAATTAGACAAATTACAAGAAAAAACGGATTTTCAGGGTTTTTTTAGTTCGATTTTTTTGCAAAAAGGGCGCTGTTTCCTAAACTATCGCGTTTTTTTGGAGGGGATTTTGCTAGAACCGGCGGAAGAAAAAAGAGACGACGATCTTGTCGCGCTTTACGGCGAGGCTTTGGACTATGCCGAGAGGATGCACACCAAACTATCGACGCTTCACTTCCTGCTGGCCTTCTTTTCAGCGCCGTGCGAGGCTGCGGTAGTCTTTGAGAACCTTCGTGTTTCCTACGAAGATATAGCCCAGAACTATAACCAGATGCTGAAGGAGGCGAAGCTGGTCGGCTCGCCGATCAAGGAGCCGATAGACTCTGTCGCGACGCTTGAGGAGGGGGCGAAAAGGCTTCTGGTCGATTCATCGCAGAGCGTCTCTCCGACTCATATCCTGGCCGCGATGGCTAACCAGAGGAATTCTATAGCATACAAGATCTTCCAGCGTCTGGATCTCGTGACGGACTTCCGCCTCGGAGCGATGAAGCTTCTGAACGAACCGACCAGAAAGAGTGTCGCCCGTGTCGAGGAGATGCACCGCGAATCGACCCGCGTCGGTCTTGCCGGAGCTGTCGAAAGGCGTGAAAAACAGCAGGTAAGGAGCACGGAGCCGGCTGAAGGTGAAGAGCCTGAATCCGAGCAGGAGGCGGCCGAGGCTGAGCTCCTTTTCAGCAGGAACCTCACCGCGCTTGCGGCTAAGGGCGCCATCGACCCGGTCTTCGGGCGCAGCCGTGAAATAGAGACGATAATTGATATCCTGGGCCGCAAACGGAGCAACAATCCGCTCATAGTCGGTCCGGCCGGAACAGGAAAAACGGCGATCGTAGAGGCCATTGCGCTCCGTCAGAACGACGGGCTGCTGCCCGACAGGGAGATCCTCGAACTCAACGCCGCATCGCTCGTCAGCGGTACGGAATACCGAGGCTCTCTTGAGAAAAGGGTCGAGACGATGCTCAGGTATGTTGAAAAAAAGTCGGATCAGATCGTTGTTTTCATTGATGAGATCCATCTTCTCTTCTCGTCCGGCAACGATGTCGTCGCCAATATGCTGAAGCCCGCTCTCGCGAGAGGTCTCTTTCCGCTGATCGGTGCCACCACTACCGAGGAATTCAACAAGTTCATCGCGAAGGATGCGGCGATGGAGCGCCGTTTTTCGGTCGTGAAGATAGATGAACCAAAGGGCGAAGAGCTCTTCAAGATAGTTCAGAATGCTGCCGAAACGCTCGGGAAATACCACGGGGTCGATTTCGGAGATGCCGCGTTTATCCGTGCGGCGATCAATCTGAGTGACCGCTACATCTCGTCAAAGTGCCAGCCGGACAAGGTGCTGTCGCTTCTCGATACGCTCGGAAGCATCCTGAAGCGCGAGCAGAAGCCCGTTGCCGAGATCGACGATCTGACTTCTCTCATCAGCAGCGTCACATCGATACCGGCGGAAAATCTGCTGATCGACACCTCGCGGATAATCACCGTCATGCCGAAGATCCTGGACCGCAGCATCATCGGACAGCGGACGGCTAAGGAACGGATCTCGCGTCTTCTGGCCAGAAAATTCAACAACAAACCTGTCGGAAAGCCGCTCGCTTCGATGATCCTGGCGGGCACGACGGGCACAGGAAAGACCGAGACCGCCAAACGTCTTGCCTCATTCCTGTTCGGCAGCGAAAAGCGGATGGTCGCCTTCGACATGAGCGAATTTCAGGAACAGCATTCGGTTTCGAAGCTTATCGGTGCTCCTCCCGGATATGCGGGGTATGAGGACGGCGGAAAGCTTACCGAGGCGTTCCGCCGCGAGCCTTACCAGCTTCTTCTGCTTGACGAGATCGACAAGGCGCATCCGAAGGTGCTGTCGCTTCTTCTCCAGCTTCTTGAGGAGGGGAGGCTTACCGACACGCACGGATTTACCGCCGATTTCAGCGAAGCGATAGTCGTAATGACGACAAACATCGGGGCGGAGCTCTTCACCGCCTCAAGAGTGGGTTTCGGCGACTCCGGTCCCGGCAAAGTCCGCGAGCAGGATGTGATCGCGAAGATCGAAAAATTCCTCTCTCCCGAGCTTCTGAACAGGGTGGACGAGATAATCCTCTTCAAACCGTTCACGCCGGAGGAGTTTCTGAAGCTTGCGGAGGTCGCACTTCTGAGAGCTGCGGATAGGGTCAACTTCGGCTCCTCGAAGGTCGTGTTTGAAAAGATCGGCGAGGCGGCAGAGCTCATCGTCTCAAAGATGACGGCTCACGACAGACAGATGGGGGCGCGGGCGGTCAACAGGCTCGTAGGCAAATACTTCGAGGGCGCATATCTCGAGGAATTCTATAATAAAAACAAAGATCTGTCTGATGTTAAGGCTCTCTGCTCGGTCCGGGATGGAGCGTTCTGCTTTGATTTCTCTAAAGGAGACGAGTAGCGCCGCTGCTCTTCAGGAATTCCGTAACTTCGCGCATTTTCGAGTAGTCGTCGAGAGAGGCTGCGAACATTACGTCATCGGTCGCCACGATGAGTTCGCCGTCGCGGTTGAAGAGGACCAGATCGCGGTCCGTCTGGTTGAAGACGAGTGAGTTCCTGCAGTTTATCAGGGATACCCTGCCTATACCGACGTTGTTGTTTTCATCCTTTTTCTGCAGGTCGAAGAAGGCGAGCCAGCTGCCGACATCGCTCCAGCCGAAGCTTCCGGGCAGGACGAAGATCGCGCGTTCCGTCTTTTCCATTATCGCGTAGTCGAAGGATATGGACCTGACCTTGTCGTAATCCCTTATCTCTCCGGGTCCGAAATTCGTAACTGTTGAAATCTGCTGATAAATATCTTCTGCTGAACGCTTGAATTCGTCAAGCATCGAGTTCAGCGTGAAGAGGAACATCCCGCTGTTCCAGAGGTAGCTGCCGCTCTTCAGGAAGCGCGAAGCCGTCTCGAGATCGGGCTTCTCCTCGAATGACGCGACTCTGAAAACGCCCTCCTCAAGAACTTCAGACATCTTTATGTATCCGAATCCGGTCTCCGGATGGGTCGGAGTTATGCCGACAGTTCCTATCGAATCGGGATGGTTCTCCAAAAAGATCAATGACTTGTTTAAAATATCCCTGAACTTGCCGCACTCTGCGATCCTGTGGTCTGCCGGAAGTACGACAACGGCGCGCTCTTCTCCGCCGCTTTTCGTTAGGATCTCCCTGAGAGCAAGCATGATGCACGGGGCGGTGTTGCGTCCGCACGGCTCGTAGATGACTCTTGCCTGCGGGCAGGCTGCGACATCGGGGTCTATCGCCTCCGACTGGCTCTGCGCCGAAACCACCAGGACGTCGTCTACAAGCGGAAGGACCCGTTCTATCGTTTCGGCAAGAAGGGTCTTTTCCGAGAAGAGTGTGAGCGACTGTTTCGCCCTTTTTTCGCGGGAGAGCGGCCAGAAACGCTTTCCGCTCCCGCCGGCCATGATGACCGCAGTTCTTTTCATCAGTTTCTCCCGTAGATATCTTCTATGCGGTTGATGTCGTCTTCGCCGAGGTAGTCGCCGAGCTGTATTTCGGCGATCGTCATACCTTCCTCTCCGCCGGACGCCCTGTGCCGCGTCAGCCTGTTGATAGTGAAGATATCACCTTTTCTGGCCCTGACGACCGAATCTCCGATGGTGATCTCTCCGCTTCCCGAGGCCACGACCCATATCTCGCTCCTCGATTCGTGCGTCTGGAGGCTCAGCTTCTGATTCGGCGCCACATAGAACTGTTTGATTTTATAACCTTCTGAAATTATTAGTGTCTTCCACCATCCCCAGGGGCGCTTCTCGTAGATCTTCTGGTTGTTTATGTGGTAAAAGTAGAAGCGGTAGAAGGGTTCGGGGTCAAACTTGTCAAAGTCGAAACCGATCCCGTTAAGTACCTTGATCCCCTCCGGAATTTCTTCCAGAAAGGCGCTTTTCAGGGAGTAGATGATGAAGTTTTGAAAGTAGACGCCGTAGATGAAGGGCAGTACCGAGAAGGTGTGGATCGCGTCGAAGCCTGAAATCGGATGCCTCAGGCCCTCCAGCCTTGCTCTGACGTCACCGACAGTTGTTTTGTCGATGTCAAAATCCGAGATGTCGAGGACCTCTGCGTCAAAGTCTCCGTGTGCGGTTCTGATCGTGAGAATAAGGTTTTCGAGTGCGTTGAAAAAGCCCTCTTTTTCCCGCTTGAATTCGTTCTCTGCCGGCGTGATGAATAAAATCCTCATCTGTCTCCCCCAAAGGTTAAAAAGCTTCGTATTATATTCTTTGCGAAAATTAACACAAAAAAATTACAAAAAAGCACTTTTATACATAGTTATACAACATTTAAACATAATGACATTTCGGCAAATTGCCGTTTTGTCAACAAAAAACAAATCGTAACCTCTTGATTTTATTGGCTTATTTTCATGGCATTTTTTTTGCTTAATTTAGTGGCTTTTTTTATGCGAGGTGTAGATTGAAAAGCAGAACGATTTTAAACATAGCGTTGTTTCTGGCGATAGTTCTTTCGGTTTTTTCTCTTGTCGGGTTGCTTTTGAATTTTGTGGTTCGGAGCGATTCGGTTTACGTTCCGGTAGGAAAAAATTACTATAAATCGACTGCCGAGGACGAATCAAAGGAGAAGAAGGAGAGTTTCTACTTCGGCCAGAACCCGAAAAACATGAGCGCCAACATCTTTGACGCCGGTGCGAGAGAGCTTTCGGTCGCGGATGCATCCTCATCGGCTGCGACGGACGTGACTGCCGAGGCTCCGGAGCTTTCAAACGAAGATTATCTCTATTTCGTAGAGCATCCCGAAAAGTGTCAGCTCTTCAGCGGCGTCGAGCTCACGGGAACGATCGTCGCCAAAGACGCGAGCCAGTCGATAGCAATCCTCAAAACGGGAAAAAGCGGCGGTCCCAAGGGCGATTCGTCGCTGATCGCAAGGATCGGTTCGGATGTGACCGACGGCGCGAAGCTCGCCTTCGTCTGGAGGAATTTTGCGATTTTCAGAACTACCAGCGGGATCAAGTGCATCGGCGAAGGGGTAGGCGAGGGCAAGGCTGTGGCTGAGGCTTCGGTCGAAAAGAGGGCTGACCAGCCGGCTTCGACGCCTGAAGACGACGCGATCAGAAACGTCGGCCCGAACCAGTACGTCGTGAGCCGCGACTATCTCAACAAGATCACCGGCAACCTCGGCGCGCTTGCAAGCCAGGCTAGGATCGTTCCTTCGCCCAAGGACAACGGCTTCAAGATCTTTTCGATCTCGAAAAACAGTATTTACAGTAAGATAGGTATCCAGAACGGCGATATCCTCAAGGCTATAAACGGCATAGAGCTTTCGAGCCCGGACAAGGCTCTGGAGGCCTATTCAAGGCTCCAGAACGCATCGAAGCTCTCGCTGGATATCGTCCGCCACGGACAGAACGAAACAATGGAATATACAATAGAATAAGGTAGGAGAATCGTATGCTCAGAAGATTATTTTTCCTAATTGCCGCGCTTTCGTTTTCGGTTTTTCTCTTTGCAGAGGAGGATCAGGGCGAAGAGATCAAAACTCCGCTTGCGATCAAGCCTCAGATCAAAAATTTGAACAAGAACGTGAGGAACCAGAATCTGAGGGCGCCCAAAACTATCAAGAAGGGTGATGCTGACGAAGAGAAGAAGGAGGGCGAGGAGGCTGGAAAGGAGAACGCTAACCAGCCGAAGAGCGCTGCCGGGAACGCGGCTCAGAATCAGGGAAACGGTCAGCCCGAAGTCAGGACCGTGACTCCGCCGAAGCCGAAGACCATTCTCGATAAGGAGCAGAAGCCCGATCCGGATGCGAACAAGATCGTCGATGCGGTGCAGGTCGTCGTTGCCGAGCAGAAGCCCATCGATATGAACCTCAAGATCACGATGGATTTCAGGGACGAGGAGCTCATCAACATCGTGAAGCTCTTTTCCGAGCTCCTTCAGAAAAACTTCATCCTTCCCGAAAATCTGAGCAAAACGAAGGTAAATATGATGGCGCCGCAGAAGGTCACCGTCGCCGAGGCTTACAAAACGTTCCTTACGCTTCTGGCGCTCAACGACTTCGCGGTCGCAGAGGACGGAAAATTCACCGTTATCACTAAGGAAAAGAACATTCCGGAGATGAAGATCCCTTTTTACAAGGGGACTGACGTACCGGATCTTTTCAAAATGGTCGCGACGATCATGAAATTCGAGTATGTCTCGGCAAACGATATCGAGAAGGTCCTCAAGATCTTCAGGGACAAGGGTGCGACATCAGTCGTTTTTGATGAAAAGACGCTGATCGTTGTCGATTACGCGACCAATATCAGAAAGATCAAGGATATCGTAAAGGAGCTCGACCAGCCCTCTGAATCGGACAGGTCCGAACTCTACTTCATGAAGCTCGAGCACGTTCTTGCGGCCGACGCGAAGAAGATCCTTGAGGATATTTTCAAGGATTTCTCGAAAAAATCGGGCAAAAAGACGAAATCGGGCGACTCCTCGGCTCCTTCGCTTTCCGGTGTGGGAGCACCAGGGCCGAGAAGCGGTATGCCGCCCCGCGGTCCGATGCCGCCGAACGCGCAGACTGACGACGGTCTCAGCGACAACACCTACATCCACATCGTTGCCGACGAGAGGAGCCAGCAGATCATTGTCCTCTGCAACAAGATGACCTACAACCTCATCATGCAGGTCGTCCAGAACATCGACAGAGAGGTCGAGGGCGAGGGCGAGATCCACGTCGTCAAGCTTCAGAACGCAAAGTCGGAGGATCTGCTTAAAACTCTGAATTCATTGTCGAAAAATAAAAAATCGTCCGGCTCGTCGAAGAGCGGCAACAAGGGTACGGATGTCTTTGAAGGCGATGTCCAGATCTCTTCGAACGAGGAGACTAACTCTCTTGTCGTCGTCTCCTCCCTCAAGGACTTCCGCAACCTCAAGAAGGTCATCGACAAGCTCGACGTCAAGAGACGTCAGGTCTTTGTCGAGGCGGCGATCCTCGAGGTCAGCATCGACAACAACCTCGAGTACGGAAACGCCTACACGGCTGCCGGTTTCGAGGTCAACGTAGCCGGCGAAAAGATGCCGCTCTTCTTCGGAAAGGCTCTCGCGAACCCGACTCCGGGTCTGGTAGCGGGCATGGTCGGAGCCTCGATCGACGGTACGGCTGGCATTTCCGGCATCTCGCTGGTAGACGGCGTCCCCTCGCTCGGACTCATCCTGAATGCGGCTCAGAACGACTCTTCGGTCAACGTCGTTTCGACCCCGCACCTCCTGACGACCGATAACGAAGAGGCTCAGATCACGGTCGGTGAGACGGTCCCCTTCCCGTCGGGCAACATCCTGACCAGCACGACCGGCAGCACGATCACCTATACGAGGGAAGATGTCGCGCTCAAGCTGAAGGTCAAACCTCAGATCAACGAGTCGGGCTACATGACGCTCGAGATCGACCAGGAGATGACTGAGCTCGGCGCACAGACCGATTACGGTTACAAAACTACGAAAAGACAGGCGAAAACCATAATCAACGCTGAAAACGAGCAGACGATCGTCATCGGCGGCCTTATGAAGGACACCGTCACCAACGGCGAAAACAAGATCCCGTTCCTCGGCGATATCCCGGTCCTTGGTGCACTTTTCAAGTACAAGAAGGTCGCTAAGACGAAGGTGAACCTGCTTCTGATCCTCACTCCCCACATCGTCGAGAGCAAGGAGGACTTCGAGCGCATCCTCAGAAAGAAGATGGATGAGCGCGACGAGTTCGCGAGAAAGTTCTACGGCGACTACACCGCTTTTGAGGATACGATCTACCTCGACAAAAAACGCGGCGCCATCCTTTCGATGGTCAAGGCGGTGAACGACAACAACAGATACGAGGCGGAGGAGCTCCAGAGGCTCCGCGATGCCAAGAGCGCCGACAATTCGGTCATGGTAACGCCGGACGGCGAAGAGACGCTGCTTGAAGAGGGCGAAAATCCGGCATCCGAAGCTCCTAAAGGCGGTAAATCCAAGAGTGCTGCCGACTCCGAAGACGAGGTGGTCCCCGAACTGGAAGACGAGCTTGACGGAGAGTAGCGATGGCAAAGCAGAGAATCGGCGGGCTTTTAGTCGAAAAGGGCTTTATCGATGACGAGCAGCTGGCATCGGCGCTCGACCAGCAGAAGAGCGAAAAGCTGAATCCGCGCAGGTTAGGGGCGATCCTTGTCAACGAGGGCAAACTTTCGCCTGAACAGGTGATGGAGGCCTACGCTGAGCAGAGCGGCATAAAGATCGTGACGGACGAGATGCTGAAAAAGGTCGATCCGCAGCTTCTTGCCAGCTTCCCGATCGCTCTCGCCCGCAAGTTCGGAGCGCTCCCGCTCTACGTCGAAAACGACAGCCTCATAGCGGTGATCACTGAGTTCGATTCGCTGCTTTTCAACCAGCTTTTCATGATCTACCGCAAAAATATAGTGCCCTATCTCTGCTCGACGGCGGCGATCAACGAGATCATAAACCAGGCCTACAGCAGGGTCGACAGCCAGGATGAATCGCTCAATGCCGAGGAGTTCGGCAAGATGGCGGACGAGGACGACGCGATCCCGGATCTTATCGACTCAAACGACGACGCGCCTATCATCAAGTTCGTGAACAACACGATCGCCAAGGCTGTAAAGGAGAAGGCGAGCGATATCCACTTCGAATCATACGAGGACGAGGTCATCGTCAGGTTCAGGAAGGACGGCAAGCTTTCGATCGTACAGCGTGTCCCGAAGGCAGCTCAGGCCGGTCTCATCACGAGGATCAAGATCATGAGCCGCCTCAACATCTCCGAAAAGAGGCTGCCGCAGGACGGAAACATCAAGGTCAAGATCGCCGGAAACGACATCGACTTCCGTGTTTCGACGCTGCCGAGCGTCCACGGTGAATCGATCGTTCTCCGTATTCTCGACAAGAGGTCGCAGAAGCTCTCTCTCGACGAGAGCGGCTTCACGAAGCGCGACCTGGAGATCATGAGGAAGATCATCCATATGAAGCACGGGATATTCCTCGTTACGGGCCCGACCGGAAGCGGTAAGACGACGACGCTCTATTCGGCTCTGACCGAGATCAACTCGCCGGATGTCAAGATCATCACGGTAGAGGACCCGGTCGAGTACCAGATCAAGGGCGTCAACCAGATCCACATCAACTCGAAGATAGGTCTTACCTTCGCGAGCGGACTGCGTTCGATCCTGCGTCAGGACCCTGACATCATCATGGTCGGCGAGATCCGTGACCGGGAGACTGCGGATATCGCGATCAACGCATCGCTTACGGGCCACCTGGTCTTCTCGACCCTGCACACCAACGACGCTCCGACTGCCTTCACGCGACTGATCGATATGGGTATCGAACCCTTCCTGATCTCGTCTACGATCGTCGGCGTACTTGCCCAGCGGCTCGTCAGAAAGCTCTGCCCGGCCTGCAAGGAGGCCTACTACCCGCCGGCTGCCATTCTGGAAGAGCTCGGACTCAAGCCGGAGGATTACAAGGATCACCCGTTCTACAAGGCTGTCGGATGTCCCGAGTGCGGCTATTCAGGCTACAAGGGCAGAAGCGGCATTTTCGAGCTTCTTTTGATCGACGACGAACTGCGCAGGGCTGTCGTTGCAAGACAGGATGCAAGTGATATCAGGAAGATAGCGGCTTCAAACGGTATGCTGAACCTGCGTGAGGACGGTGCGCTCAAGGCTATCCGCGGGATCACGTCGCCGGAGGAGGTCCTTCTCAGGACGCAGGAGGATAAGTAATGCCCCTTTTTGCCTATAAGATCATAGACGCCAACGGCCGCGAAAGGCGCGGGACGATCGAGAGCCCGAACAAGGCTACGGTCAAGTCGAAGTTCCTCTCCGAGGGTTACTACATCACCGAGATCAAGGAGAGGAGCGGCAACCAGGGTTTCAGCTTCGACTTCCTGCGCAAGATGTTCAGCTTCGGCGTCAAGAAGGTCCCGCTCGATGAGGTCGCTGCGATGACACGTCTTCTGGCGACTCTTCAGAAGGCGAAGATACCGCTCGTCGAGGCGATCGACGCGGTAGCCCAGCAGCAGGAAAACCCGATCATGAAGGATGCTCTCATCATCATCAAGGGAAAGATGCAGGAGGGTTACAGCTTCAGCAAGAGCGCCAGGGAATTCCCTAATATTTTCGATGACTTGTTCTGCAACATGATCGCTGCCGGCGAAGAGAGCGGCGCGACGGATCAGGTCCTGATGAGGCTTTCGGGCTTCATGGAATCCCAGGTAGATCTCAAGAACAAGGTCAAGAGCGCAATGACATACCCGATCGTACTGATGTGCGTCGCGGTGCTGGTCGTCGGCGTGCTCTTCACGGTCGTCATCCCCAAGCTCTCCAAGATGTTCGAGGATGTCAAGATGGCTCTGCCGCTCCAGACAAAGATCCTTCTCGGTCTTTCGTCGTTTATCGGCAGCTGGTGGTGGCTCGTCGCGCTCCTGATCTTTGCGGCGGTAGTCCTCTTCAAGCGCTACATCTCGACTCCGAAGGGCGAGCTCTGGTGGGCGAAGGTCAAGATCACCGCGCCGGTCATCGGCAGGGTCAACCGTCAGGTCGCGATCAGCCGTTTCGCGGAGACGCTTTCAACGCTCCTGCACTCCGGAGTCCCGATCCTCAACGCGCTCGATATAGTTAAGAAAATCATTGACAACAAGATCCTGGAGAACGCTGTCAGCGTCGCCAGAGAAAATATCAAGGAGGGTGAATCGATTGCTGTCCCGCTTAAGAGGAGCGGCGAATTCCCGCCGATCGTTATCCAGATGATCGCGATCGGAGAGCAGAGCGGCGAGCTCGAGGAGATGCTCGAGACGCTTTCGGCTTCGTACAGCAAGGAGGTCACCTACACGATGGAGAAGCTCACGTCGATGCTCGAACCGCTGATGATCGTGGGGCTTGCAGGAGTCATCGGTTTTATCGTCTTCGCGGTCGTTATGCCGATCCTCCAGCTGAATGATGCGGTAGGATAGTTTTTTTCATATTTTTGGGAGGAAATGATGTTCAGAGAATTTTTAAGAGCTTTGCTCAAAACCTCGTCGAGAGAGTCGTCGAAGGGCTTTTCGCTGCTTGAGATCATGGTAACCATCACGATCATGACTATGATCATGGGCGCGGTCGGCGTCGGTGTCATGGGCTACCTCGACAAGTCGAAGATCAAGCAGGCGAAGATCGATATCGGTACGATCTCGAACGCGCTTGACCTCTACAAGACCGAGTTCGGAAAGTATCCCGAGGGCGACGACGGTCTTTCGAGGCTTGTCGAAGAGAAGATCTTAAAGGAGAAAAAGGTCCCGCAGGATCCGTGGGGCAACGAGTACGTTTACGTCTATCCGGGCACTGAAAACGAGGACAGCTTCGACCTCTATTCGTTCGGTCCGGACGGCAAAGAGGGCGGAAACGACGATATCACGAACTGGGAAGAGTAGGCCGTAATGAAGTTCAGACATCCGGGCTTTTCAATGGTCGAAATGCTGGCTGTTGCGGCACTTGCCGTGATCATCGCCGGTTTTTCGGTCGCGGGCGTAGGACGCTTCGGAAGGTATCAGGCGAATGCCGATCTGGGTACCTTCAACTCCTATCTGCGCCACGCCTTCACGAGGGCGATACGCGACAAGCTCTACCTCCGCGTGACGGTCGATCTGGAGCATGGAAAGTACTGGATGGAAAAGACTGACACCCCCTTTTATCTCTTTACCGGAGAGGCTGCCGTCGAGAAGGAGGAGGAGAACGAAAAGCTGATCGAGCGGATGGAGAGCGGCAAGACGAGCGATCCCTACGCCAACAGCGGTTCTGCGCTCAGCGTCGGCAACCTTGTTGAAAAGGCCAAACTGCTTTCGTCGTCGGACGAGCTTGAAAACTCGGACTACTACAACTACGAGAACTTTATCCCCGACCGCCGCTCGCTGAAGGAGCTCCTGAAGCCGGAATTTACCAAGATCGGGAACGAAAAAAAGCTCAGCGGGAACCTTGTCGTGACCGGTTTTTACGCCTATCACACGCCGGAGATCGTCACCCGCGATACTTTTCTGTTCAGCGATAAGAAGAAGGAGATAAAGCCCTACGTCTACATCTACATCTTCCCGGAGGGGAGGATAGAGCCCTTCTTTCTCGCGATCGGCGAGGAGAACGGTGACGAGTCCGAAAGCTACGCCTACATCACGTCCGACATGTTTCTGAACACGAAGATAGAGTCGGGCGGTATCGAGGATGTCGTTGAAGATATGAGGAGCCTTTTTGAAGATGAAGATGCTGAAGGAAAATAGCGCATGGCGCGGTTTTTCGCTGCTTGAAGTGCTCGCGGCGGTCACGATCCTTGCCGGAGTGCTTTTTGCGACGTCGAGGATCATCTCGGCGAGCTACATCTACGCTTCGAAGGTCCACAACATCTACCTCGGCACGGAGCTTGCGAAACTCAAGCTGCACGATGTCGAGCTGATGATCCAGGAGGAGGGGCTCCCCGAGGACGAACGCGAGGAGGAGGGCGATTTCGAAGACAGCGAGTACGAGGATTTTCACTGGAAGTACTCGATCAAGCGCGTCTTCCTGCCGCTTCCTGACTTTACTTCGTCCGATTCCGACTCTTCAGCGCTCGACGAGACTGCAGGTATGCTTTCGATGGCAAAGGGCAACATCGAGGATTTCTTCAAGGACAGGATCCGCAAGCTTACCGTCTCCGTCCACTGGGATCAGGGCGTAAAGGAGTCGGAAAAGGTGACGCTGACGATCTTCCTTACGACGAACGGTACCGCCACGACCTTCCAGCAGTACGACGGCAGCAAGGCGAACAAAAACAGTAACGGCAACAAGGGCGGCAACAAGACGAAGAGCCAGAACAATAGGTTCAACATGAACCAGAGCGGCGGCACCAACAAGCCCGCTCCGATACAGGCGACTCCGGGGAAAAAGTGATGAGAAACCGAGGCTTTACACTTATCGAAGTCCTGCTTGCGATGACGCTTACGGCGGTGCTCATCAGCTCGGTCTACGTCACCTTTTCGCACATCCTGACAGGCCGCCAGAAGATCAAGGACGTCACTGAGCGCGAGCGTCAGATCTACTTCATGATCGACCTCATCAGCACCGATCTGCGCAACTCCTATCTTACCGTCAACAGAGGGTCGCCGGTCGAGACGCACAAAACGATCTTCAAGAGCGAGCCGGAAAATCCGGTCGACCATCTGACCTTCACGACCCTGAACCACGTCAAGATGGCGGCGGGCGCGAAGCAGTGCGACCAGACCGAGATCGAGTACTTCGGCGGAGTTGAGGACGGCGAGAACGTCTTCTACCGCAGGGAGAGCCTGTGGGTCGATGACGACCCCGAGCGCGGCGGCAACGTCTACCCGATTTTCAAGGGGTTCGAGAGCATCAAGTTCGAATACTGGCACACGACCACCAAGGAGTGGGCCGAGACCTGGAACACGGAGAGCCTGAACAACGTCAACGCGCTTCCTCCGAAGGTCAAGATCACCGTTGTCGTCAATGACGGCGAGTTTGATAAGAAGGATTATAAAATTGAGACTGTAGTTAAACTTAAACTGTTGAAACCGTTGAGTCTTTAGATGAACAGACTGATCGCTGAAATATCGGACCTCCTTCGCAGGCTGAGCGGCGGGCGTGAGCCTGAAAAACGCGGCTTCGCGCTTGTTCTCGTGCTTGTCACGATAGCGATAATCCTGCCTATAGTCAGCGATATGAACTACGACGCGAAGACAGAATTCGATATCGCGATGAACTATAAGAGAAAGACCGAGGCGCACGCTCTGGCTGAGAGCGCTGTCACCTTCGCGATAGTCATTTTCGACCTTCAGAAGGAGGTCGAGGGGCTTCTGAAGCAGTTCGGAGTCAGCAACCAGTTCGAGATCTGGGACATCATCCCGATGGATACGGCGCTTCTCCGCGGCTTTGTCCAGGCCGGACCGTTCGTCGAACTCGAAGACGTCATCAACAAGAGCGAGGGGGACGGCGTAGCCGGCGCCGCGACGAACGGCGAGGCGGGCGACTACCTCTACGCCGAGGCGGGCGATCCGATATTCCAGTTCCCTGGCGATTTCAAGGTCGAATTCACCGGCGAGGATACGAAGATCAATATAAATCAGCTCTATTTCAACACGCGGACGACAGTCATAAAGATGCTTGAGGCCCTGGTGGAGCCTGAATTTTATGACTTTTTCTTCCTCGAAAACACGTCGCGTGAGGAGTACGTCGACCGCGAAGAGCTTATACAGAACATCATCGACTGGGTCGATGCCGGCGACGACAAATTCACGGACGGCGCAAAGTATATGACTGGCGGCGACGAGCAGTCGATGTACGACAACTTCAGACCGGAGTACAAGGTAAAAAACGCCAAGCTCGACACGCTTCAGGAGCTGATGATGATTTACGGCGTGAACGACCTTGTCTACAAGATTCTGGAGCCTTACGTCACGATCTATTCGACCGGCAAGGTCAACATCAACAAGGCGGGTCACGAGATGCTTGAAGGGATAATCCGCGCATACTCGGTAGACAAGGCTCTTCCGGTCTTTTACAACGAGGATTCGATGCGCGAGCTCCTCGGCAAGATCCTTGCCAAGCGTGCCCAGTTCGGCTTTGCGAACGTTTCGGATTTCGTCTCTGCCTGCGCAGAGTTCGGCATCACGCTGGATCAGAGCGTCACGAAGATCATCGACGTCACAGGAAGCGTCTACCGGATCAAGGCGATCGGCATCAAGGAGGGTGTCGAGAGCTGGATCGAGATGGTCGTCGACAGGCAGGGCAACATGTACTACTACAGGGAAGGTTAGAATGTTTTTTTGCACCGATAAAACGAGAGGTGAAAGATGAAATTTGCATCCTGCAGGATCGCAGAGGATAGATTTATCGTCAACCTTTTTTCGAAGGAGTACGGCAAGACGACCCTCGAGAAGAGCGGGACGGTAAAGACCTCGGATGCCGAGAGCTTTTTCAGGAACTGCGACTACATCGACCTGGTCATTCCGGGCAGAGAGATGCTCTGTTTCGCGAGGAACTATCCGCAGGTCAAGAGTGCGTACCTTAAAAAAATAGTTGCTCAGGATATCGAGTCCGAGACCCCGTTCAAGGAGTCCGATATGCTGATCGAGGTGAAGAACTTCCAGAAGGGGAGTCAGGAGATGAACGCCTACTGCATTGCGAAAAGCGATGTCAGGGCCGTTCTCAAAATGTTCGATGACGCATCCCGCGAGAAGGTCCGCAGTATCGTTCCCGAGGAGGTCCTGCTCTTCAAGACTCAGGAGAATCTCCAGCGTGCGTTGTTTATCGGCTCCGACTATTCGCTTCTGGTTATGCCGAACGGTCAGATCGTCCAGAACGGCGGTCTCAACGAGCTGAAAAGCGACATGCTCTCTTTTCTGGAGGGGGAGGATCCCGAAAGCGAACTCGAGTCGTGGCTGAGCATTGCCGCCGACCTCAGCGAGCAGGCTGAACTTTCGGATATCGAGCTCAGGATCCGCAAAAGCATCATCGACTTCTTTGAAAAGAGCATTTCGTACTTCGTACCGTTCATAACGACTGCCGGAACGACAGGGATCTTCATCAACGACGTCATGCCGAAAGGGACAGACAAGATCATTGCGGAGATCGACTCGTCGGCTTTTTCGGACGAGCCCTTCAAGGTCTTCAGCGTCGAGAACCAGCTGGCGCTCGTACCCGAGTTCGTCGATAACGACAGCGGGATCAACTTCGCGGTCGGCGATTTCGCCTACAAGGGCGGTTTCACCTTCCTTAAAAAGAGGATCATAATCGCGTTCGCGCTCTATCTGGCGGCATTTGTAATGCTTGTCGCAGGGATGTCGATGCGCATGGGCTACCTCGACGAGCGCATATCGGCCGGCGAGACGAGGACCAAAACGCTGATGAAGGAGATCCTCGGGAAGGAGGTCCCCTCCGTGAGACAGGCGCTCTCCATGATGGACAAGACGATCCGCGGCGAGACGCTTTCCGCCGACAAAAAGGCGGTTTACCCCTACAGCGCGCTCTACATCATGGAACAGATCTTTCCCTATTTCACCTTCGAGAACAGCACCATCGAGGTGGCTGAGCTTTCGATAAAGGAGGAGGGTAAGATCCGTGTCGTAGGAACGAGCAATACTCTTGAAGATATCAACAAATTCACGGATCTGCTTGACGCTGATCCGCTGATCGACGAGGTGAACCGCGGTCAGATCAACACCCGCGGCGACAAGAGCTCCTTCAACATTTCGTTCTCCTATGCACAGGCGAAAAAGGAGGATCCCAAGGCCAAGAAGGGTAAGAAAAAGAGTAAGGATGAATAGGAGTCTGTCATGAAGGAAAAGATAATCGAAGCAATAAGCAACCTCAGCGAGAGAGAGCGTACGATCCTGATGGGTTTTCTCTCCTTCGTGATGATTTTCATCTTCGCGGCGGTCTACTATTTCATGAGCTCGGCCGTCGACGACCGCAGGAACACGATCATCGAGCAGGAGAAGCTGATCCAGGAGATCGTGTCGAAGAAAAACCTCTTCATGAAGGCGAAAAACGATGCGGCGTCGATGCAGAACGGTATAGATTCCGGCAACGTCAATCTCAACTCCGATATCTCGACGGTCAAGGAGAGCACGGGGATCCAGATAAGCTCGATAAAGGAGGTCAAACCGCGCAAAAAGGGCGACATCAACATCGAGAGGATCGAGCTTTCGATGCGTGAGGTCCAGCTGGATCAGGCGCTGACGTTCCTCTACGGGCTCGAGAACAAATCCCGTTATGTCTTTATCGACTCGATCACGATAAAAAAGCGTTTTAACCGGCAGAACTACGAGGTTTCGATGGTTGTGGCCGCTTTAAAAAAGGAGGCGTCCGGTGAATAGCAAGGATCTGCTTCAAAAAATTGCCGATTTAAAGCAAAAGGTGCTGCCCGATGGCGGCAGGGCTGCGGCGCTGATAAGACGTGTCAGCCGGCTACTCAGCGGCAAGACTCTGGCGATAATCAAGGCTCTGGTCTTTATCAACGTCGCCTGTTTCGTCGGTATCTACCTCGGGATAAAGGTCTTCTTTCCCAACGATTTTATCCTTACGAAGATCAATGAGGTCCTTTTTGTCAAGGATCTGGCACTCATTTCCGACGACATCTCCATCTCGCCCCTGCTGAGCATAACCTTTTCCGACGGAGAGCTGACGCAGAAGGGGAACAAGGCCTTCACATTCGGCGAGCTTTCGTTTTCTCCCGCTATTTTCGATGTGCTGGCAAAAAAGCCAGCCGGAACGGTTTCGATCAGTGACGTCAACAACCAGGGCGGAAGGATGGATCTGACCTTCAATACCGAGGAGGACCCCTGCTACTCGTTCTTTTCGGAAGAGCTGCCTCTTTCGCTCTTCAAGCCCTTTACCGGCGATATTTCGCTGACAGGCGGGCTGAGCGGTGAGGCGAATCTCTGTTCCGTTAAGCAGAAGTACTCCGGAAAGGTCGGGCTGAGCGGTGTCGATGTGGTCCTCCGCGGCAAGATCCCGACGGCTATGGGCGATTTCGATGTCGGCAAGATAATACTCGGCGATGTCGAACTTGAGGCTGAGGCCGACGAAAACAAGGTGGAGATCTCGAAGCTCATCATCTCGAAAGGGCTTATCGACTTCGATGTGGCCGGCAAGGTGATCCTTAACACCAGAACGCCGAACATGAGCCGGATCGACCTCGATGTCCGCGTCGTGGTGCCAAACCCTGAGAAGCTTGCTGAAAACGCCGCGCTCAATCTTCTGGTCTCAACTCAGTTTTCGCAGTATAAGACGGACGAATCGAGTTACGCGTTTCTGCTGAAGGGCACTGCCAACAAGCCTCAGCTGAGCCGTGCGCCGAAGGAACGTCCGGCCAGGGTACAGCCCGGAGCGAAGCGCGGAGAGGCTGGCGAAGAGAAGGCTGAAAAGCCTGAGAGGGCGAAGAAAACTCCGTCTCAGGCCAGACCGAAGCCGCAGAACAGACCTGCTCCTAAGGCCGCTCTGCCCGCGAAGGCTCCGGCTCCTGCACAGCCTGAACCGGCAGCCGACACCGTGAAGGCGGAAGAGAAGGCCAGGGAGGCCGAGGCAGAACGGAAAAGACGCGAAGAGGAGGCGAAAATGGCCGAACAGAGACGCGTCGAGGAGGAGAAGGAGCGCATGGAGGACGAGCGCAAGCGCATTGAGGACGAGCGCGAACGCATGGAGAACGAGCGCAAGAGAATGGAAGACGAGATGCGCCAGATCGAGGCTGAAAGGGAACGTGCTGCTGAAGAGAGAAAGCGCGCCGAGGCCGAGGCCGAAGAGGCGAGACGGATCCGTGAAGAGGAGAGGAGGAGCAATGAAGAGAACTCTTCGAACGGAGAGGATGAGAGTGAAGAGAGGACAAACCGTGAAGGCAACAATAACGAGGAAGAGGAATAAACGGGGGAGACAATGAAAAAGTGTTTGATTCTTGCAGTTCTTATTATTTCGGTTTTTTTCAACGTATCGTGCAGCAAAAAGATGATCAAGGGCACGAATATCGAGGATACCCAGGATGCGCGGGATATCCTGACAGTCTTCGGACACTATCTCAAGGGCTTCAAGGAGAAGGATCCGAGCATCTTCATTCCCTACATCTCCAAGGACTATTACGACACGAACGGCACGGATGATCCGGCAGACGATATCGACTACGACAAGATGATCGAGATTTTGAATTCAGATGCCTACAAGAGCCTTGAAAAGGTATCCGTCACATGCATTTTGAAGGATCTCGAGTTCGAGGAGAACAACGAAAGTCTTGCAAGGCTGCTCTTCTTCTTCGAGGTGCGCTTCAAGATGAAAACGCAGCTTCCGCCGGAGGAGAACGCCTTCATCGCGCATGACGGTATGCTGAATCACAAAATATCAGACAACAACCAGATGAAGTTCGTAAAAGAGGACGGCGAGTGGAAGATCGTCAGCGGCCTCTGATTTTTAACTACAAATAAATTTACTTTTTTCTCCCGAAATGTAGAAAGGGGAGGCTTTATTTTTTATGTTTTTTTCAGAGGTTAATTCATGGAAATCGACAAGAAGTACGATCATCTGTCAATAGAGAAGAAATGGTACAAATTCTGGGAGGAAAAGGGCTTTTTCAAGGCTGATCCCAGCAGCAAAAAACCGCCCTACACGATAGTTCTGCCGCCGCCCAACGTAACGGGCGTCCTTCACATGGGACATGCCGTCATGGTCGTCGTTCAGGACGCGATGAGCAGATACAAGAGGATGTCGGGTTACGACGTTCTCTGGCTTCCGGGCACGGACCACGCCGGGATCGCGACGCAGATGGTTGTTGAAAGGGCTCTCAACAAGGAGGGGATCTCGAGACATGACCTCGGACGCGAGAAATTCCTCGAAAGAGTATGGCAGTGGAAAAAGGAGAACGGCAGCACGATAACGCGCCAGCTCAGATGCCTCGGAGCTTCGCTCGACTGGTCGAGAGAGCGCTTCACGATGGATGAAAACCTTTCGAAAGCGGTCCGCGAAGTCTTCGTTTCGCTTTACGAAGAAGGACTTATCTACAAAAACACATACATCATCAACTGGTGTCCGCACTGCAGAACGGCTCTTTCCGACCTCGAAGTCGATCACGAGAACGTCGAAGGACACCTCTGGCACATCAAATACCCGATCTCTGGAAGCGACGAGTTCCTGACTATCGCAACGACAAGACCTGAAACCCTTCTCGGCGACAGCGCGGTAGCAGTTCACCCCGAAGACAAGCGTTATGCGCACCTCATCGGCAAAAAGGTCAAACTGCCGCTTACCGACAGGGAGATCCCGATAATCGGCGACGCAATATTAGTCGATATCGAATTCGGAACAGGTGCGGTAAAAGTCACGCCTGCCCACGATTTCAACGACTTCGAGACGGGCAAACGTCACAACCTTGAAGAGATCAACGTCATCAACGAAAAGGGCGAGATCAACGAGCTCGGCGGCAAATATGCAGGAATGACCACGACCGAAGCGAGAGAGGCGATAGTCGCAGATCTCGACAAACTCGGACTTCTCCTCAAAGTCGAAAAGCACATGCACGCAGTCGGTCACTGCCAGAGATGCAAGACCATCGTCGAACCGATACTTTCAGACCAGTGGTTCCTGAAGATGGAAGACCTCGCGAAACCGGCAATAGATGCGGTCGAAACGGGAAAGATCGTCTTCCAGCCCGAAACCTGGAAAAAGACATACTACGAATGGATGTACAACATCAAGGACTGGTGCATAAGCCGCCAGCTCTGGTGGGGACATCAGATCCCGGTTTGGTACTGCGAAGAGTGCGGCGAAATGATAGTAAGCCGCGAAGATCCGACGAAGTGCACGAAATGCGGCTCGACGAAGCTCAGACGCGACCCCGACGTTCTCGACACCTGGTTCAGCTCGCAGCTCTGGCCTTTCTCAACTTTGGGATGGCCTGAAAAGACACCGGAACTTGCGAAATATTACCCGACGACACTCATGGAAACCGGTTTCGACATCATCTTCTTCTGGGTAGCCAGAATGATCATGATGGGATACAAATTCATGGGCGAGAAACCTTTCGGAAAGGTCTTCTTCCACGGTCTTGTCCGCGACAAATTCGGTCAGAAAATGTCGAAGAGCAAAGGAAACGTCATAGATCCGCTCGTAGTCACCGAAAAATACGGCGCGGACGCTCTCCGCTTCACCTTCGCGATGATGCCGCTCGCAGGCAGAGACGTAAAACTTTCGGATGAATGGTTCGAAGGTTACTGGGCTTTCATCAACAAGATCTACAACGCGACGAGATTCTGCCTCATGCAGTTTGCTGAAGGGGAAAAGCTCGATTTCAACCCGGTAGAATACAAAAACGACGACTTTGCGTTTGCCGACAAGTGGATCCTTTCAAAACTCGAAACGGCGACTGATGAAGTCAGGAAAAACCTCGATGAAATGAGGATCAACGACGCTGCCGGCGCAGTCTACCACTTCTTCTGGCATGAATTCTGCGACTGGTACATCGAGCTCGTCAAACCGACCTTCTTCGGTACCGACGAAAATGCGAAAGCTGTTTCGAAACGCGTTCTTCTCAAGGTTCTCGATGCCAGCCTGAAACTGCTTCACCCCTTCATGCCGCACGTCACCGAAGAGTTGTGGCAGAGCCTGCCCTTCACCTTCGACAGACGTGAGGAATCGATAATGATCAGCCGCTTCCCCGAAGTAGGCGACTGCCCCGTTTTCGAGCAGGACGCTCAGACGATGGAGGAGATCATTGAGATCATATCCGTCATCAGAACGATCCGCGCTGAAAACAACATCAAACCGTCGGCAGAACTTCCGCTCAAACTAGATCTTGCGGACGAACTCAAGAGCGCGCTCAGCGAAAAACTCGAATACATAATCAAGCTTGCGAGAGTAAAAGATGTTGAATTTGTTAGCAATTTCACTCCCGACAAAGAGACTGCAAGCTCGCTCGTAAAAGGCGGAACGCTCTACATCCCGCTTGCAGGATTCATCGATTTCACCGATGAGATCAAGCGTCTTGAAAAAGAGATCGCGAAGATCAAAAAGGATTTCGAACTCTGCGACAAAAAACTCAATAACCCGAATTTCCTCGCAAAAGCACAGCCCGAAGTAGTTGAGAAAGAGAAGGCGAAACATACTGAACTTTCCGAAAATCTGGCTCATCTCAAGGCGAGATTAGAGGAAATCAGCAAATAAAAAATCCCGTCATTCTGAGCATCAGCGAAGAATCTAAATATCCGAAAAAACTTTGATTTGTCTTGTAAATTTTTCTTTTTTGCTTGCTGATTTTTCAATAAACGGTATAATTCTTTGCGGCTTCGAAATAATAATTCTTCGGAGGTTCAGATGCAGACCTTTTTTAAGTGGTTTTTATTTGTTTTAACAGTTTCTTTTCTGTTTTCCTGCTCATCATCAAAAATCTCGGAAAACGATTCCGACATTTTGCCTGATACAGACACGGACTCGCAGAATTCTGCAACTATTGACGACGATTCAGACTCTCAAGATTCTGAAATTATTGATGATTCTGACGAAACATCTGATGATGATACCGATTCCAAAGATGATTTTGATGTTTTAGAGGGTGACTGGCAGCAAGATATTGATATTCCCGAAAGGAGTGATGATCCTTATTTTGAAACTTACGGCGAAGCTGATTACAATGTTGCCTATTATTACTATGGTGATGCACCGACA
>Ga0310690_10000880_pt1 | contig 58569 bp, 18 predicted proteins | sample AusTroGonzalo_MG_2_FD_207661 | JGI IMG/M metagenome (GOLD analysis project Ga0310690, IMG submission 207661) | Bovine rumen microbial communities from tropical cattle in Woodstock, Queensland, Australia - Gonzalo_04 (v2) (version 2) | ecosystem: Host-associated > Mammals > Digestive system >... | reverse complement strand
TTCCTGCTCCAAATGTAAATGTTGAACCAGAAAGTGTTCCTGCACTTCCAACTGCAATGGTCCATCCACTGAATGTGTATCCCGTGCGTACTGGGTCGATGAGAGAGTATGTTGATGCATAGTTTTGCTCAACTGATACATTGTTTGTGTCTCCATTGTAATTTCCGCCATTAAGATTTATTGTCAAAACATATGACAAAATGTTTGCCTTTGCAGTCAATGTGTCGTTTCCAAGTCCAAAGGTGTAAGTATGTGTGTTGTTTGAACTTGTGAGAATTCCGAATGGGGTAATTACATTGTATTGGTCTGGAACTGTTCGTGTGAGTTCAAGCCCAGCAAATGCATATCCTTCGTGAACTGAAATTGAAATTGTCTTTTCTACTTCATAATAAGCTGTGATTGAAGTCAAATTGTCAATTGTTGCTGTCACGCCGGCTTGATTTGTAATTGTAAGTGTGTATGTGAGTCTGTCAAAGTAAAGTGTAATCAAAGTGTCTTCGTTTACGCTGATTGTACGATTTGTAATTTCGGCGCTTGTGGTCAAGGTAAGATTGAACGCAAAGCCTGCTGTCAAGTATTCAACACTGTTTATGATAACTTTACTTGTGGTGTAGGTAATGTCAATTGTGCTTTCTGAAATGCCATATCTTGTGTCTGTGCTTTCAATTGTATATGCGCCAGTTGTGTCTTGAAGAATTGTCTTTACATAATATCTTGTATCACCATTTGGTGTCCATACTGCGTAGAGATTGAATGTCGCATTATCAACTGCGGTCAAGTTTTTAACCACTTGTGCATCTGTGTAATCAACATCACCATTTTCTGCTCTTGCTTGGGTGGTTGCCCAACCTAAGAATGTGTATCCGGTAAGAGCATAGGCGTTTGTTGTCAAATTCTTTTCTTCATCATAAGTAAATGATTGATTTGCCATAGTGCCTGTTGCACGAGAATCTGTCTTGTTGAAGACAACGGTGTATGAGTGTTCTGACCAGCTTGCATAGAGTGTCACATCGCTATCATTTGTCCAATTTCCGTTTGAGTCAGTGTATGCCGTGTCTGCAACAAGTACACCCGCGTCATCAATAACAATTATATTTCCATCAAGCGTTGTCGTCCAGCCAAGGAAGTCATAGCCTGTGCGAAGCGGAGCCGTCAAACCAACTTGTTGTGGGTCATTTTCATCTTCGAGTGCTTCAAGGTCATAGACATTTGAAGAATCGTATGTCACTCTTGCATGAGCAGAGCCATTTGTGGTCGCATTGTTTTGATTTAGTGTGATTGTGTAATCATTTGCTGTCCAGCCTGCTGTGATTGAAATGTCGCCATAGCTATTTGCTGGAACTGTAAGAGTGTTTCCTACAAGGGTTGCTGTGGATGTATTTGAGTTTGTGAGTGTCCAGCCATTGAATGTATAACCTGTCTTTGTAGGAACATTGAGTGTAAATGGCTGAGGTTGGATGTATGTCTTGTATGTGGCAACATTTGCACTTGATACTGAGCCGCCATTGTAATTGTAGGTGATATTGAAGGTCTTTGCATTGAAGTAAACATAAAGACTTATATTAATATCCGTCATTTGGAGAGTATAGCTTGATGTCGTCGAACTTCCAACATATGTTGCATTTGCAGCATTGTTTGATCTAAACATGTCAAATGTATAAGCCGAATCTATTTGAAGGTCACTTATTGTGACAGATGAACCAAAGTCAAGATATCCATCAAATGATTGAACATCATTTAGGCTTGTTGTGCCGTCAGTAAACGCCAAGTCAACTGTAGAAGATGTTTGTGTTAACCCAGTATAATAACTTCTTGTACTATTTGGGTTTTCATAAGATGACTTAAGTTCAACCCTATATTGATTTCTTGTGTAGTAAACATCAACAACTGCGTATCCGTCGCCATCAATATTTGTGTTTTCTACGCTGTCAATTGTGAAGCCGGTGAATGAAACGAAGTCGCTTGTTGTGTAAGTTGTGGCCGTGTCTGTCGTGCCTGTGCCACCATAGACAACTGTTGCGCTTGGTGTGTGTGGAATTGCGCTAGTGTAAGCTGTCCAATCACTTGAATCGTCTGTGTCTGGGCTGTCAACTCCAATATTTTCAAAGTTGTATCTGATTGTGTATGGTGTATTTGAGTTTGCTGTCCAGAATGCGTAAAGTGTGACATCGTCAGTGTGTGTCCAATTTGCACTTGAGTCTGTGTAATCTGTGCTTGCTTGCAAAGCTCCTGTTGTGTCGATGATGTAATCGCTTACGTTTTGTGCATTGTCAGCATGCAAAGTCTTTGTCCAGCCTTGGAATGTATAACCCGCGCGTTGTGGATTTGTGATTGATGCAAGAGCAGCGCTGTCATATGTTGCTGTGACTGACGCTGTGCCTGCAGTTGTTGCATCTTCTTGGCTAAGTGTGATTGTATATTGATTTGCTGTCCAGTCTGCGTAGAGATCAAGATTTCCGTATGTGCCTTGAGTCACTTCGTCATATACTGCATCTGAAAGGTTTTGAAGTTTGTGCCATCCAGCAAATGTGTAGCCTGTGCGCGATGCACCAACAAGGGCAAAGGTGTTGTCTTCGATTGTGTAAGATGTCTTTTCTGTGCCAGGCATTGTGCCACCATTTGTGTGATATGTGATTGTGTAGGTGATGATTGTAGATGTTGCTGTGACAGTAAATGCATCTGTATAACCGCTTGCAACAACTGACCAAACACCACTTGTCTCTGTAGGTGTGCCAAGAGTTGCTGAACCACTTGTGACTGCGAATGTTATGCCTTGATATCCTGTATTTGGCTGAGCGTAAATTGTGACAGTTGTGTCTGTTGCAACTTGTTGGGTAGAACTTGCTGCAAATGTAGAATTGTCAAAACTTGTTGTTGCGTTTGTTCCAACTGCTGTAGCGTTGTACTGGTTTGCAGTCGCAGACATAGTAATGGTGATATCACCATTGATAATTGCTCCTGAAATTGTCAACACGCCAGTTGAACTGCTGTAAGTATATTCATTTGATGCAAGTGTGCGTGAGCCAATGACAATTGATGTAATTGTGCTTGGAAGTGAATATCCTGTGTCTGGTGTAAATGTAGCAGAGAAGTCAATGCCACTGTTGATTACATCGTTTGCAGGGCCGGAAACTGACAAGTGTGACAAAACATATGTAATATCGTTTTCGTCGGCCGTCCATTGTGCTGTCAATGTTGTGTCTCCGTAAAGGCCAGAACCAAATGTCGTTGTGTATTCTGCATTGAGAACAACATTTGTTGTGCTATCTACTGAAGTCACTTTCCAAACTGTAAATGCGTAGCCTGTGTAAGTAGGTTGAGCAAGAGAAATTGTATCTTCAATTGTAAATGTAAGTGGATTTGTTGTGTTGTTTGGTAAATTTCCGCCGTTTGGAACATATGTCAACGTGTAATTGTCAGGAACATAAATCACATTGATTGTTTGATCTGCTCCATTTGCTGTCCAAGAAATTGTGGCTTGGGTATTGTCGCTTAGGTGATATCCAATTACACTTGGCGAAGAAACTGGGGTAATAGATGCTTCGTGTTTTGCTGTGCGTGTCTGTTGGGTCGCAAGAACAATTGTTGTGTTTGCATCTTTGATGCGGATGTAATTGATTGTAAGTGTGTATGTTTCGCGTGTGTAGTATACATTCACTACACTGTCGCCTTCACCTGAAATGTAAACGTGGTCATAGTTTGTAGTCGAACTGTTGTAAATTCCGTATCCCGCATAGCTGAAACCTGTCACGCTTGGCATTGCGGCTAGGCTGTTTGCTGCCAAAATCATTGTGTCTGTGATTTGCGCTTCGGTTGTGCCTGTCCAAGAGCTTGCAAATGTGCTTGAAAGTGTGCTGTTTTCAACATAAACTCTTGAAGTTTGTGTTTCAAACATATATTTGATAGCAAATGGTGTGTTTGTATTTTTTGTTGTGCTTGCTGTGATTGTAATGTCGCCTGCTGGCATATTGAATGTGTATGTCGCTGTTGATGTGCCATTTGCATTGTTTGTCACTACTCCCGCGCTTGAAGCAAGAAGAGTTGTGTCTGAAGATTCAAATCCGGCAAATGTATAACCCTTTCTGATTTGAGCTGTGACAGTCACGCTTGTGCCATAATCGTGTATGCCGCCAGCTGAAATTGTCACACCATTGTCGCCTGTGGCAACCGCTGTGGTGAGTGTATATTGATTTGGTGTGGCATATGCGTAAAGGGTAACGTCAGAAAGCGAATTGGCGAGAGTATAAGATGTGTTTGTGCTTACTCTTGTGCCAGTGCCGTTTGGGCCAGTATACCAACCATCAAATGAATAACCAGTATCCACTGATGCAGTGAATGTAGGAATATGGGATGCCCAATCTACATTCATAAGTCCTTTATCTCTGTTTACACTTGCTGTTGTGCCTGCGCCGGCAACAGCAGTGTAGTAAACATATTCTCTGACATAGTAGTACCAAGTTTGATTTGCTGTTGGAGTCCAAGTGGCAGATTTTGTGTTTTCGCCAGACTCTGTTGAGTTGTAGAGCCATACCCAATAATCCCTATTTGCATTGGTCTTTGTCATAGTCACTGTGATTGTGACACCCGGTGCATAGGTATGAGAAATGACAAACTTTTGTTCCCTTGTGATAGCGAGTGAACCAGAGGTTGAAGTTTGGTCAAGAGTGTTTCCATTGTAAGATTTAATTGTCACTGTTGAGCTGTCGCTTGCTGTGGCTGTGATTGTAAGTCCTGGGTCGTGAGCTGAAGTGTTGTCGACTGTCATCCAATAACCATTTGTGTCAGTAATATAATAGGTAATAATGTCCCACTTAGCCCAGAATTCTTTGTTTCCGGTCGAGCCATGTGGAATTGTGGATATCGCTGTGCCCGTGAGACCGCTATTGTCATACCACCCACCAAATGTGTAGCCGGTACGCGTTGGAGTAGGAAGTGTGATTGCTGCACTTTCTATATTGTAAGATGTGTCATATGTGGCTGGCATTGTTCCGCTGTTTTCATGATATGTGATTGTGTATGTAATTGGTGAGCCATAAGCATAAAGGGTAAGGTCGTTGTTTGGCGATGCACTGAGTGTATAACTTGCACTTGTAGAAACCGGTGTGCCTGTGCCATCTGAACTTGTGTACCAACCCCTGAAGCTGTAGCCAGATGCTGGTGTGGCTGTGAATGTAGGGCGATAGAATGCATCTGTTAGACCACCCATAAGCGTCTCTGACTTGTTTACAGAAGCACTCGAAATTGATGTGTTGTCTCTTTGTGCAGTAATGTTTACATATTCCAAAATTCCATATTGCCAGGTTGCATCTGAATTTTCGTTTGGTGTCCAAGTGTTTTCTTGCCAATATTTATTTCCATCACTAAGTGTAGGCAAATATACTTCAAAGTTTCTTGTAGAAGAAGTTTCTTCAAGTCTTGCAGTAATTGTCACGCTTGGTGCATAAGTGTGAGAAATTGTGAATGAATTGATAGCGCTTGTAATAGCATATGAGCCATCGAGGTTTTGTGTCAATCCTGTGACGATGACATTTGAGCTGTCGCTTGCTGATACGGTCAATTTGAGACCTGGGTCGTGAGCTGAGGTGTTGTTGACTGTTGTCCAGCGTGCCTTTGACAATGTGATTGTGTATGTATTGATTTCCCAAACTGCATAAAGGTCAAATGTGCCATTGTTTGTAGCTGTGAGATTGACTACGCTTTGGCCGTCTGTGTAATCGATTGTGCCTGCGTCTGCACGAGCGGAAGTTGTCGCCCAGCCCTTGTAAGTGTATCCGGTGCGCGCGAAAGCATTTGCAGTAAGGTTTGCTGCAGTGTCATATGTCATGGTTTGATTTGACATTGTGCCAGATGTGTTGTTGTTTCCGTGGAAGACAACTGAATAGGTGTTAGCGGTCCATAGGAGTGTAAGTGTGACTGTAGAAACATTCGTGCTATTTAATCCTGAGAATGCTTTTGATGATATTGCCATATTGTCAGCACTTGTCCAATGCACAGATGTCTCTCCCCATGCATTGTTTGCCCATCTGTGGCCAGTCCTTGTATAATTGTGTGCAGTATATAAGAATCCAGAAGTATTTCCCCAAGTGTAGCCGGTTCTTGTTGGGCTATTTGAGGTGGTGATAGTTGTGATTGATGTGCCATCAATCTTCTGATTTACACTCGCTTGTCCTGTGACAATGATGTCAGTGTATTTAATGCCGGTAATTGTGAATTCATTTCCGTTTGGATTGTTTGGAATGTTTATTGTGCCGTAAGAAGATGCAGCAGCGGTGTTTGCTGAGCCTGAGTATGTGCCAGTGCGAACATTTCCGTCTTTGTCTGCAATCTTAACTTGGAAGCCTGTGTAAACTTGGGTAAACTTGATAGCATAGCTGTTTTCTGACCAGATTGCATAAAGGTCAACTATTGCATTTTGTGTGCTTGAGAGATTTGAAACCGTTTCGTTGTCTTCATATGTGGCCGTAGTTGCGCTTGAATTTGTGTTCCATCCAAGGAATGTGTAGCCTGTGCGCGTGTATGTGTTTGGTGTCAATCTTTCTGGCAAGTCATATGTAAGAGTTTGATTTGACATTGCACTGCCGCTTCCGCCATTTGCGTTGAATCTAACTTGATATGTAATTGGGGTTGCGTTTGCGACAACGCTTGCACCAAGGCTTGTGATTGGCATGCTGAAAGAGTATGGGTTGTTTGTCTTGGTCGCGTTTTGAATAACCGCTGTATAACCATTGACATCTGTCCATTCATTAAATAAGTATCCTGTGGTCATTGTGGCTGTGAGTGTGACGCTTGCGCCATACTTGACTGAATAAACATCATTTGTAGAGTCATAAATCACTTGATCAACCGCACCACTTGCAACTGCTGTAGCGATACCTGTTTGAGAAGCGTCAACATAGAGATCATAATATTCTCTTGTGTAGAATGCATAGATCTTGGACTTTCCTTTCTCTTCATAATAGGTGCCAAGATCTCCCTGAACAGGGCTTGCCACTTCTGTGTATGCTCCATTGTTGTAAACATAATATGTTTTTGTGTTGTCAACTGTGGTGTCTGTTGTCAAAACATATTCTGATTGAATTATATCGTTTGTATATTCATAATAACTATATGAGAATCCACTGTAGTTGTATTGGTAAATGTATGCCAAAACCCTATCTGAAATAAGAGCATTGTTGTTGTGCTCAATTCTTGCAACTCTGTATGTGCGTGCTGTGTTTTCTGCTGTGTAATTGATAAGATCATCAATTGCAGAAACTACACTTGGATAAGATGTGTTGTTTACGCGAGAACCAAAGTCTGTTTGAGTAGAATCATAATTTACTTCTTCAAGTAAGTAGTAAACATCATATTCGATATCTGTACGGCCAATCCATGTCGCATAAAGCGTAAGCCCGCTCACGCTGTCAAGTGAGCTGAAGTATGGAAGTGAACTTGTAATGACTGTGGTTGGACTGACAAATGTCGCTTCAACCGTAGCCACAGCAACTAGTGTGCTTGTAGGCTCACGATAAGTATTGTTTCCAGAACCCGCTGCAGCTGTTTGAACATATACATATTCAACCGCTTCATTTCCTTCTCCGCGAGAGAAGATATATTGTGATGCAACAACCGCATCTGGGTTTGAAAGAATTGTGTTTTTGTAGTATGAAAGTGCGACTGCACGATATTCATATGATGTTGACCAACCCTCAAAGTAATAGCCGGCAAGTGTTGGAGTAGGCCACAAACCATCTTGTGCAAATGTTTGGTCATAGTAAACCGTCTTTGATGCATGGCTGACTGTTGGATCGGCTGTCGAAGATGGGTCTGATGCAGTAATATTGAATGTTATATTGTATGAGTTTGGAGTGTATTTTGCAACCGGTCTTATAACATCGGCATAAGCGTAAATATAATTGTCAAAAATAGCTCCTACGCCTGACACGCTTACATTTTGAAGAACATATCCATTTGCATCAAAATATTGTGTGTTGTTTGATCTTCCATAGAATCCTGTGAGTGTGTAGCCTGTCTTTGCATAAAGTGAAAGGTCTGCAATAACTTGAACATTTTGATACGATTGGCCATAGGTCGCAGTAATTATCTCAATCTCTTGACCGCTTGACGTTTGTCCTTCTTTGTAAATATACCAATTGTATGTGTTTGCTTCCCAAATTGCATAGAGTGTGATTTCAGTGTCTCCTGTCGCACCTGTGCAGAAGTTTGGAGTTGTGAGCGTTTGACCAGCAGTGTATTTTGACGCACCTGGGATTGAAGCCCATGCTGTGTCTTTGTAAGTAGAAGTTGTCCAACCCTTGAAGGTGTAGCCACGAAGTGTGAAGCCATTTGTACGGAGTGTGACATTTTGGTCATATGTGGCCGTTGTGTTTGAAGTTGTGCCGGTCGCTGAGCCATAAAGAGCGGTGTCATTTGCGCTGTATTTGATTGTGTAAGTATTTGCTGTCCACTTTGCATAAAGTGTGTGGTTTGTGCCATTTGTTGGAATGGTTTCTTTAATATTGTTTATTGTATTGCCACCCTCATCAACATATCTAGTGCCACCGCCACTTATAGATGTGTAATATCCACCAAAAGTATAGCCTGTCTTTGTAGGATTTGTAATCTTTACACCTGTTGCATAGTCATTGTCTGCAAGCCATGTTGTGAAATTTGCGTCAGCTGCATAATAATACTGACGTCCACTTATTATTGTGACAGTTTGATATTTGTACCAATATGCCGTTGTTCCAGCAGTAGTTGCACCTTGATTGTCAAGGTCAACGCGGTAGATGTTTGGCGTCCAGATTGCGTAAAGTGTGAAGTCGCTTGTCTGGCTGTGAGTATAGTTTGCACCAACCGCATAGTTTGTTCCGCTTCCGTTTAAAGCTGTGTTCCATGTGTCAAATGTGTAGCCAGCTCTTGTGACATCTGTGCTTGTGCGGATGGTTGTTGAAGAGCCATAGCGGATGTCAACTGAAAGCGTGTTGTTTCCATTAACCTGGCCATTGTTTCCATTGTAAATGATGTGATACAAGATGCCTTGTGTGGTCGCTGTGATCGTGATGTCACTTGCTGTCATCGTGTATGGATTTGCGACTGTGTTGTTGCCACTCTTCCATGCAACAAATTCATATCCAGTCGCAAGAGCACTTGACTCATATGCGAACGCAACGCTTGCGCCAACTTTGACAGTGTATGCTTTTTGACTTGAGTTTGTATGTGTCGCGTCTGCTGTTAAGCCAACTCCAGTCGCCGAAATGCCGGCAAGAGAGATATGGCTGTCTGGTGTGAGAGTCAATGTGTATGTGTCAAGCAAATAATAGATGTTTATGACAAGAGAATTGTCTCCGTCAAGGTTTGTATTGTTTGTTGTGCTGTTTGCTGTGTTTGTCGTTGAGCTTGCTGTCCAGTGATCGATTGTGTAATTTGTATAACTGTGTCTTGCTTGCTCTGTGGCGATATTTATTGTTGTGTCAGTTGTTCCGCTTCCGTTGTAAGTGTGAGCTGTTGTGAATGTTCCATCAAGATTTTCTGTCAAGAAGTTTGTGACGTATGTCGCAGTGTCTGGTGTCCAGTGTGCATAAAGTGTGTGCGCTGAAGAGGTTGTCACTTGGGTCGATGCGGTCACTTGTGTGCCGACAGATGGATCTGTGAACCAACCAACAAAGTTGTGCCCTGCCCACGTTGGAGTAGGAAGTGTGCCGTATGGGTCATCAAATGTGACAGTCTTTGATGTAGGGTCAACAGATGATGGAACTGCGCCTGTAGAATTTATGTCAAATGTGACTGTATAATCATTTGGTGTCCAATTGATCTGGAATGTCACTGTAGCATTGTTGTTTGAATTTAGTCTTGTGAAAGCCCATCGACCTGTCGTATAAGATGGCACAGGTAAAGAGTTGAGCCAAGTATTTTGTGCCCAAGCAATATTGCTCTCAGTCATGTTTGATATTGTGTACTTGTCTGAATTTGCTGAAAGAGTATAACCCGTTCTTGTTGGAAGAGTGCCTCCTGAAATTGCTGGGCTAATCGCTGTTCCATCAACCTTTTTGTCAACACTGCTAGATCCACAAACAACAATGTCTGTGTATTTTATACCAGTGATCATAAAGCTGTGTGTCTGTGCGTCTGAAAAGTCTGGGACATTTACTGTTCCATAAGATGCCACTGAAACCGATGTCGTTGCTGAAGTGCCGGAGAATGTATTTGAGTAAACATTTCCATCTTTGTCGGCAATCTTAACCCTAAATGAGCTGTACACATTTGTAAAGTTGATTGAATATGTGTTTTCTGTGGCGATTGCATAAAGGGTAATATCGTTTGTGACAGAGCCATATGCGTATGTGAGTGATGTCGAAAGTGGTGTGCCTGTGCCTTGTGGATTGTCATACCAACCTGCAAATGAATAGCCTGTTTCAAGTGTGGCAGTGAAGGTAAGAGATGCTGTTCTTACAACATTTGATGAAGTTGTGACATTGTTTGGTATCGTGCTTCCCCAAATTGAACCAGAAAATCTTGCTGAGGCTATTCCGGTGTTCTTTTGTGCTGAAACATTTAATCTTTCGTGAATGTCAATAACATAGGATAAGTTTTGAGTAGCGGTAAATTCTAGTGTTGTGCTGTTGTCAACAGAATGTTGTTGTGTGCTTCCTATTCTTACAACCAACAAATAGCTTCTTGCCGTATTTTTGCGAACAATTGTCATTGATGCACTTGTTGTTGAATATGTATGTTTCCAGTAAACTGTTGCATTTGTACCCATGTCAAGAGTCAAGACTCCTGTTGTGGCACTAGAATCTGTGGTCAAGAAACCTTCCGTGACGGTAAGGGTCAGGCCTGTCGCATGTGTGAGATTGTTGCTTCTTGTGATTGTCGCTGTGTAAGTATTTATGTTCCAAATTGCGTACAAATTGAAGACACCAGATGTAGCAGGTTTTAGAATGTTTGCACCGTCTGCGTATGCAACTGTTGTGCTGTTTGATGCTGTCGCCCAACCACCAAATGTGTAGCCTGTGCGTGACCAGCTAAGTGTAGCGATTGTAGGAAGTGTCTCTTGAACATCATATTTTGCGTTTATATCATATGTTTGTGCTGAGCCTGTTCCGCCATTGAGATTTAGACGAATCGTCACATCGTTTGCTTCGGCAACTGCTGTGACTGTGACATTTCCGGCTGGCATATCAAATGAGCCGCTTGTTATTGTGGCTTGATTGCCTTCATGATTGTTGTCTGTCCAAGCAATTGTGTAGTGAGACAAATGATATCCGCTTTCGCTGTCGCCTGCGGCAATAGCAAGTGTGCTTGCAAGTGTCACGCCCGTGCCATAGACAACGGTGTATGTCTGACCTGCTGTCACAGTTGTGACACTTCCGCCAGATGCTGTGACACCTGAAATGCCAGTCGTTGTCGCAAGGGTGAGTGTATAACTCTTTGGAGACCAGTTTGCCGTAAGTGTGACATTTCCGTAAGTGTTTGCGGAAAGTGTGAGAAGTGTGTCTGTCACACTCAAAACATGTGAGCCGTGGGTAGCATCAGCATAACTTGCTGTCCAACCTGTGAATGTATAACCGATTCGGGTAGGAACTGTGAGTGAAACAGTTTGAGATGAGATGTTTGTGGTGTAAGTTGTGTTTGTGTTGTTTAGGGTGACATTTGTGCCATTTCCGTTGAATGTCACATTGTATGTCTTTCCGGTGAAGTAAAGAGCAACACAATTTGAAACTGAACTTTCTCCTGTCAAGTTTTGCATTGTGAGTGTGATTGTGCTAAATGAGTTTGCAGAATGCTGTATTGTCGCTGGAACATGTCCGTTGTAATACGACCAGCCCGCGTAGTTGTAGCCGGCATAAAGACTAAGGCTTGAAAGTTCGATTGTCGAGCCATAATCAACAGGTGAATAGTAATCATATACATTTGCGCTTGTGGTCAATGTTGTGCCATTGTTGTCTTTGACTGTGACAGTAATTGTGTTTGCACCAATATTGCCCACCCCTTCGCTGTTAAATTTTCCGTTTAAGTCAAAGTACATTGCGTCACGAGTGTAATAAACCTTGACAAGCGTGCTGCCATCTCCGGCGATTGTTGTGTCGGCATATGCAAGGTCACCTGTGCCACGATCAAAGCCCGTGATAGACCCAGGCAAACGACTAGACACATTTGTCTGTGAACCTGCGAGACCAGTGCCAGTATACTTCAATGTTTGAGCTGAATATGGATTTTGAGCATTGTAAACCGTCCAGTGTGCTGCGGTATTCTTGTCTGGGGTTTCAACACCAATATTTTCGAGATAATACTCGATGCTGTAGTTTACAGTCTGTGCAGTCCAGTGAGCATAAAGAGTCTTTGTGCCAACAAAGTCAACTGTCGAAGCGCTTGTGTATTTAGCTGATGCTGGAACAGAACTCCATGTTGTGTCTTTGTAAGTTTCGTCTGTCCAACCATCAAATGTGTAGCCATCGCGTGTTGGAGTAGGAAGTGTGCCGTATGGCTGACCATATGTGACTGCTTTTGGCCCACGAGAATATGTGTCGGCCGTAGAAGTTTTTGAAAGTTTGATTTGAACTTTGTAGTTTGTGAATGATACACCTTCATAAATAAAGAACCAGAAGGCTGTGATGTAGTCGTAGTTGCAAACAAGAGTTCGTGCGCGATCTTCGTTGTTGAAAAGACCCGCGTTTAGCCAATTGTTGGAGCTATTTGTTGTATTAGATGCACCAAAATATGCAACAGCATATTTGTCTCCTGTGGCATTTGTTCTATCAACATTGCCTGAAACATAATATGCACCAACTTGGTATGTCGCACCGTTTTCAATTGGTATGATAAGACTTGTTCTTGGTGCATAACCCTTTGTCCTGCCTGCAGTGCCATTGATAACAAAAGCATCTTCATCAGCAAGATATTGAATTGTAAGTCCGTCTCCACTCCATTGTGTGCGCCAAGCGTTTGCGTCGAAAATGTTTTGAGATGTCACACCGTTGTAATCGAATGCAAGGCGCTGTTCATCCGCTGTCCAATTTGCTGTGACAACAATGTCGCCATAGACATTTGCACCAATTGTAAGGGTGTCGCCACTGATCGATGGAAGTGTCGAACCATGAGCGTTTTGGCTTGTGCTGTCCCAAGCAACAGACCAACCATTGAATGTGTAGCCTGTGCGTGTAGGGCGAGTGAGAGAGATAGTCTGGCTTGAAATGTATGTATTGTATGAAGAGTCGTTTGCACTTGATACTGAGCCACCATCGTAATTGTAAGTAATATCAAATGTTTTTGCATTGAAGTAAACATAGATGGCTATATACTGAGTATCATGTACAACTTGGAATGTATAGCTTGAAGAGCCGGAGCTGCCTATATTTCCGCTTGAAGCACCAACCGCATTGAAGTATGCGAATGAATAAGCTGGGTCTAATTGTAAATCTGAAATTGTGACAGATGAGCCAAAATCAAGATAACTATCAAAATTTTGTGTGTCGTTTAGATTTGTCGTGCCATCTGTAAATGTCAAGTCAACTGTCGAAGTCGTGTCTGTAAGACCTGTTCGATAAATTCTTCCAGTGGTTGGTTGTTGGTAAGAAGCTGTAAGCATAACTCTATATTTGTTTCTTGTGAAGTAAACTTTCACTGTGCTTGAGCCGTCGCCGGCAATTACAACTTCTGTTGTGTCAAAGTATGTGAAGCCCTCAAGGGTTAGACTTGGCTCGCCGACATTTGTTGTCGTGCCAGTGTAGCCTGTTCCGGTCGCTGTCAATGCGCCAGTCAAAATTGTGACATTTGACGATGTCGCAAGCGTCCAATGAGCTGCTGTCGCCTTGTTTGGAGTAGCGATGCCAATATTTTCAATATAGTATTCGATATTGTAGTTCACTTCATTGGCGATCCAATAAGCATAGAGGGTTTGGCCGGATGTAGATGTCCAATTTCTGTTTGAATCTGTGTAAACTGTGCTTGCAACAAGTCTGCCGTTTGTGTCGATAACAATGTCGTTTGTGTCACGAGTTGCTGACCATCCACCAAATGTGTAGCCTGTGCGAGATGGGTTATAATAATAACCCTTTCCTAATGAAGTTGTGCCATATTGTGTATATAGTGAATGCTGCATTGATGGCGTGCCACTATTTCCGTTTAGATTAAGTTGATATATCTCAGGCACCCATTGCGCATAGATTGTGTGATTTGATGCCGTCTTAACGATCGTGTCTGCGGCAATAACCTCATATACTTTGAAATTTGAAAGTGTGAATGTATCTCCGTCAACATGAGAAGGAGTGTCATCATCAATAATAATCCTATTGTTGTAATTTGTTGTTGCGGTAAATTTTGCATAAATTTTTCCTGTTCTTAAATAGAAGGCATTATATACTCCACTTCCAGTTGTATCAATACCAAATCTCCAACTATCAGTATTTGTCACGCAATCGAATTCAACAACATATGTTCTGCCTACAGTGATAGGCGCAATAAGATTGAAATATGTGTCGCCTGCAGTACCTGTAGATGTGACTGTGCCATTGTTGACTGTTGTTCTGCCGCCAGCCGTCAAGCCTGTGTGAACGTCCACCATGTTGCTCCACCCTGCAAAATCATAGCCCGCTCTTGTGGCGGTAGGAAGAACGCCATATGTGTCGTCATATGTGACTGTTTTTGTTGCTGTTGTGGCTGGGTCGCCGAGTGTCCAGTTTTCAGCCGCTGAGATTGTGCCACCGTTTCCATTTGCGGTCAAGGTGTAAGTGTTTTGTGTCCAAAGCAGTGTGATTGTCGCCGTGCCATTGTTGTTTGAATTGAGTTTTGAGAAGCAAAGGTCTCCTGTGGATTCTGTAGTTGTTGGGCGTGTATACCAATATCCACCCCAGCCTCTCATCCAGCCTGTTGTCAACTGGCTCAATGTATAATAATTTGTGACGTTGCTGTATTGAACACCCCAGGTATATCCTGTCCTTGTAGGAGCATTTGATGGGGTAATGGTTGGAGAAATTGAAGTGTTGTTTGTCTTTACACTAAGGCCATCTGTTCCCGTGACAATCATATCAGTATACAAAATACCTGTGACAGTAAATGTATTGTTTGCGTCCGCAGAAACAGTAATCGTGCCGCGGTGTGCATGATTTGTTGCAACTGTTGTGTCGTTGTAAACGACACCGTTTGCATCTGATATTTTTATTTCAAAATCATTGTATACTTCTGTAAATGTGATTGAATAGGTGTTTTCTGTCCACTTTGCATAAATTGTGCTTGCACCATCTATTAAATAGGTTGTTGAAGGTGACAATGCTGTGCCGGTGAACGAGTTGTTGTCATACCAACCAGCAAAGGTATATCCAGTCTTTGTGACAACAGGCAAATCTCCATATGCGCTGTTGTAGATAACAGGTTTTGTGGCCGTTGTTGCAGGGTCGCCAAGGGTCCAGTTGTCTGACTGGGTGATTGTTCCACCGTTTCCATCTGCTGTCAATGTGTATGTATTTGGTGTGAAGTGAGCAGTAAGTGTAGCGCCCGAAGTCATCAGCCACCACACTTCACTTGAAAGGTCGCTGTCAATAATCTTTGCGTTTTCGAGTGAGAAGTTTGTGATAGAGATTGAGAAGTCCGTTGAGCCACTTGCGAGATAGACGTCGATGACACTATCATTTGAAAGTGTGTTTTGAACAAGTGCATTTACCACTGCAGTTTTGTTTGAATTTGAGTATGTGACTTCGCTTGCAAGAATAGAAACTCCATTAATCTCAATATGATTGATCGCAGAACCTGTTTCTGCAGTGAATTTTACTCTTGTTTCTGTTGCCAAAACATTTGTTCCATTTCCAGTGTTCGCTGAAAGTCTTTGTGGAAGAATTCTAATAACATTTGTAGAAGAATATCTCCAATTATTTCTTGAGAAATCAGTGATGTGATACGCATTCGCGCCTGTGCCTGAATAGAATCCGTCAAATGTGTAGCCGGTCTTTGTGGGCGCTGTAATTGTCGCAACTGTTGAACCTGTCGCTGCAGCATAAAGTGTGTTTGAATCATATTCAGCATACACAGTTTGAGTCGTGCTGTCGCCATTGTCAAGTGTAATAGCATAACGATTTGGAATCCAATTAATTCGGAATGTCACAGAACTATTGTTTGTAGAGTTGAGTTTTGTAAATCCTGTGCGAGTCGAATCACCATTTGATAATCCTGTTGTCCAACTTGTTGAACTCGACCAAGCCCCTTGAGCACCAGCTGAAAGACCGGATATGTTATATTTCAAGTCATTTAAAGTATATCCCGTGCGAGTTGGACTTGGATAGGCATTGATTGTTTGTGCAGTGCCGTTTGGCAAATATGTGATTCCATTTACCAAAACAACAATATCTGTGTATTTGATATTTGTGATTGTTGGAGATGCCGATGAGATAGTAATGGTGCGAATGTTTGCGCCATTTTTGTCGGCAACTTTTACATTAAATGAATTATAAACATTTGTGAAGGTGATTGAATATGTGTTTTCTGTCCATTGTGCATAGAAGACACGATCGCCATACGAGCCGGCAGACACTTGGGTGACTTCTGTGCCTGTAAATGAACTGTTGTCATACCAGCCATCAAAAGTGAAGCCAGTCTTTGTCGGCGTAGGAAGAGTGATGTCCGCCGACAAGATGTTGTAGCCTTTCGTATAGGTAGCATTTTCTGTCACTTGTGTCCAACCTGTCACAGCACCACCATCTGTGTTTAGGGTGATTGTGTAGTCGACTGGAAGGAAGAGTGCATAGAATTGTCCGCCACCGCGTTGGTTGTCAGCTGGGTTTGTCATAAGAAGGTCGTGGCGGTAGCTATAATATTCGCCATATAAGTTGTAGTATGTGCCACTTGTGACGCGAGTGAAGACGCTGTTGTTTCCAGTTGCTGTGGTCGCTGTGTGAAGTGTTGGAGTGCCGTCTGCAGCATATGTCACCCAAGCAACAGGAATATCTGTGTAATTTGAAGATGTTGGAGTTGTGCGCAAATACCACCCATAGAAACGATAGCCATTATTTGCTTTTGCATAAATATTTGGTGTTGGGTTGTTGTCAGAAGTATTTCCGCCAGCATAGCCTACCGCAGACCAATCTCCATAACCCGGCTTGTTTTGGCCAAGTTGCCACTGGTCACTGACAAGTCCGCCATCTCCATTATTTGAAAAGTTTGAAACTGCACGATGTCCCCACGAATATTGCGATTTTGCTCTAAACTCAATATAATCAAATGCACTGTATGTATTGACAAGCTCGTCCGTTAATGTAATTTGCGTGTTGTTCGAATAACTTGAAAGGCTTGAACCTGAGTAAGCTCCTGAAGAATATGAGAAGAGTACCCAATAATTCAAATTTGTGTTTTCAATGTTGAGTTTCATTTTGAGTGTGATTGTGTCACCGACATAATATGTGCCATTTGTTGAGCATCCATTTGTAAAGTCTGGTGCTGCTGAAATGTCGTTTGTGTTTGTGACAAATCTGACATTGACAGCTTTTGAAGTCCAGTATGCATAAAGAGTTGTGTTTGAAGAATATGCCTGATAGAGATTGTTTGTGAATGCACCGGCAGAAGTGATGTATTGGTTGCCTTGGCCACCAGTTTGTGAGTAATAGCCTTGGAAAATGAAGCCGGTCTTTGTAGGATTTGTGATTTGAGTAATGCCAGTTGTGCAAGCTGAGTCTGAATAATAAGTATATGTAGAAGATGTATTATATTTGTAATATACATTTTGTGAGCCGGCAGTTGTCGCACTTTGATTGTCGAGTGAAATTGTGATTGTATTTGGCACTCCGGATGCGGTAATGACGATATTTCCGGTCACTTTCGCCCCGGCGATAGAGATTGTTGCAGTTTCGCCGTCTTGTGCAACAGTATATGTATAATCTGTACCGGCCGTCATTGTGCTTCCACCGATTGTCACGGTGATTGATGATGGCAAGCTGTAGCCTGTTGCGCGTGAGATTGTTGCGTTGAAGTTTGTGCCCGCATAGACATTTGTTGGGCAAACAGATTGGTCAACATGTGTGAGGTTGTAGGTCGCTGTGAGCTTTTGTGCCATCCAAATTGCGTTTACGGTTGAAGAATAATTCAATGGGTATTTTGCAACATCTGTCAAAGATGTTGTCGCTCCGCTTTGTGCTGTGCCCTTTGTGTATGCACTTGAAATTTCTGCCGCTGTGAGTGCTTGATGAAGGATTGAAACACCTTTCATCTTGCCGGTAAAATAACCTCCGGCTGGGGTTGTTGCGCTTCCGCCAGCCTCTGCACCAACAAAAATTCCATTGTTTGCATTGTAACCAATACTGCCGGTGAAGTTTGCGCTCATGCCAACCAAAACTCCATCTAAATATCCTCTTGAATTTGTTCCATCAAATGTGATAGTGAACATATGCCAGCCAGATGACAATCCTGCCCAGGTGTAAGATGATGATTGAATTGTCTTCCACCCGTTTGCACCGGAATCATACACGCCAAATAAGATATTTGCATTTCCGGCATCTCTTTTAAATCCGACTCCGGAGCCTTCAATTGACGAAATGATTGAACCACCCTCTAGCATTTGTGACCAGTTTGTCATATATGCCCAAACATTTACTGAAAGGCGGTCTGTGTACATATTTGTGCGGCCAAGTGCAACATAGTTTGTTCCGTCAAAGGTCAGCTCGGTGTCTGTGCCGAAGAATCCGGCATTGCCTTGCCAGCCGACATGGTCATAACCTGTGCGTGTAGCTGTAGCCAAGTCGCCAATTGGAAGGTCATATGCAACTTCTTTTGTATTGTAATTTTGTGTGCCACCATTTGCATTGAATGACAATGAAACATTTGTAGGTCTCCACATTGCAACAAGTGTGTGATCTGACGCTGTTGTCACTTGAGTTGTTGAAATTGTTGCTTCATAAAGTTTTGGATTTAGATATGCTATATCATCAACAGAAATTGTATCGTTGATAACAGATGTGCTTCCTAGCGAGCCAGCATACATAACAATCTTTATGTATTTTGTGCCTGATGGAAGAGCTTTTAGATCAACCTTTGTGTCTAAGAAGGTTTGATTTGTGTCATAGCAATAATACAACATGGCTCTTCTGTTTTTGTAAGAATCAAAGCTGAAAATATATTCTTTATTTGCCGAAACTTCAATAAAGTTTTTGGTTCGAATTCTCGTTGCTAAGTCTTTTGCGCTGTTTGAAACAACCCCATTTGCCGCCGCAATTGTTCCTTGTTCCCAAGCGCTTGTGCTTGAAAGGTCAACAACTGCGCTTGATCCTTGTTTGAGCCAGCCTTGGAAAGTGTATCCCGTTTTTGTAGGCGATGGAAGGGTGCCATATTGGCCAAGGTATGTGACGGTTTTTGATGCTGTCGCACAAGACCCACCATTTGCATCAAAGGTGACGGTGAAATCGGCAGGGGCCCAAACCGCATAAAGGTCAAATGTGCCATTGTTTGCAGATGTCAAGTTTATCACGCTTTGACAGTTTGTATATTTTGAGCTGACTGGGATTGAATCCCAAGCAGTGTCTTTGAGTGAAATGTCGCTTGTCCAACCCTTGAAGTCATATCCGGCACGTACAAAAGAGTTTGCAGTAAGATTTGCTGCAGTGTCATATGTCATGGTCTGATTCAACATTGTGCCAGATGTATTGTTGTTTCCATGGAAGATAACTGAATAGGTGTTTGCGGTCCATTGAAGGGTAAGCGTCACTGAGGCATTGTTTGTTGAATTAAGACCAGTGAATGCCTTTGATGCTGTGGCTTCCGTTGAAGGTCTATGCCAATCACTTGCAATTGAACTCCAACTAGAATTTGTAGAATCCCATCTATATCCAGTCCAGTCATGACCTGTTGAATCGTAAACATATGAATTTCGTCCCCAAGTGTAGCCTGTTTGTGTTGGGCTGTTTGATGTGGTGATAGCTGGGCTGAATGTTGTAGTTGTGCCACTGACTCTGTTTACACTCGTCTGTCCTGTGACGATGATGTCTGTGTATTTGATGCTTGTGATTGTAGGAGATGCCGATGAAACAGTAATGGTGCGAACATTTGCGCCATTTTTGTCTGCAACTTTCACCTCAAAACTATCATAAACATTTGTGAATTTGACGCTATATGTGTTTTCGGTCCATTGTGCATAGTAGGTCTTGTCCCCGTAAGAGCCTTGTGGAACTTGTGTGGCGACTTCGTAGATCATAAAGTCACGGATTGTGACACTTGCATTAACATTATTGTTGTTTGAGTCTTTGTATTGGTTTGAATACATCAAGAATCTGAAGTTGTTTGCAGAATCAACATGATCTGATGTTGCAGTAAAAGTATGTGTGAAACACATCGTTTCGCCAACTTGAATGTATTGCAAATTAAACATTTGTATTTTGTTTGTGCCGGAAACATCTGAGTAAAGATAAAGTCCAATATGTGGTTGGTCTTTTGTGGCGTTGGCAACAATTGAGTCGCATGTCATTGAATAGGTGATTGTATAAGTTTTTCCTGCTTGTAAGTTTTGAGTAATCCATGCTGTACCCAAAATCACGTCTGCATAATACCCTCTTGAAGTTTCGTTTGCAATAGCTGAAGCAATGCCAGTGAGTGAGAGTGGTGTAGGATTTTGAGACTCTGTCCAGCCACCAAAAGTGAAGCCTGTGCGTGTCGGCGTAGGAAGAGCAACATCTGCACTTTGAATGTTGTATTGTTTTGTATATGTGGCATTTGCCGTGCCGGTCGTCCAACCTGAAACAGCACCACCATTTGTATTTAAGGTAATGGTGTAATCAATTGGAACGAAGAGAGCGTAATAAGTGTAAGTAATAGGTCCAAGACCGCCAGCAGCTATGCCTTGTGGATATTCTGCACCTGTCCACAAAGGTGTCTTCCCTGGTGTTCCGCCATTTTCAGCTGTATAAACAGGAGTGCCGGTGCAGGCTGCATTGTCATACCAGCCAGCAAATCTATAGCCGGAATTTGCACGATAAACTGGTGCCGACGCATTTGAACCAGTGTAAGCAGTACCATTTGAGCTTGATGCACCCCAAGTGCCATAATTTGAATGGAATTTTACTTCTCCACCTGTGCTCGATAGAGAGTTTGTGCCATTTGCTTGGGTGACAGCATAATACTCTACGACTGCTACATAGCAAGCTCGAATATCTATTGCTCCAGACTCTCCGTCTGCTGTGGTGATTGTGTAGGTATAAACACCATTGCTATCAGGGATTGTTGTGTCGCCCCAAGTTGTGCCTTTAACCCACTTTCTAAAGTTTGAACCAGAGATTCCATTTTGTATAAGTGTAATTGTATCGCCAACATGGACGAGATAATCACTTCCGCCTGCTGTTGCTGGACTGAGAGCGACTCCATTTAATTGAGCGCCAACCGTACCTTCATCAGATGTTCCTGACAAGTTTTTGATTGTCACTGTCACAGATTTTGGGGTCCAGATAGCATATAATGTTGCGTCCTGAGCTGGAGCAATCATCGTATTGGTTGTGCTTGTCGTAATGCGTGCCCCTGTGTTTGAGATAACAATGTTTCCGACATAACCATTGAAATAAGCGTTTGCTGGTGTTGACGCGTTTGAACCAGCCTCTGCGCCAACAAAGATTGAATTAGTTGCATAATATACAATTTGAGAAGCGGCTGTTGTGCCAACTAATGTTCCATCAACATACCCTTTTAGGTTTGTTCCGTCGTATGTCATATCAAATGTATGCCATCCGCTTGTAAGAACAGAAATTGCATTTGAAAGCACAACTTGTTTCCACGATCCATCCCAAATTTCAAAATACAACCTTCCTGAACTTCCATCAATCGTGAAGCCTCTCCCTTCTGCAGAAGAGATGATTGAGACATAACCATTGCTGTTGTTTAAACAATCGTTCCAATCTTCCATATATGCTGAAAGGTGAATGCTAAGAGCATCGGTGTACATATATGCTCTGCCGAGATTGATATAATTTGAACCTGTCACGTTGTAATACCAACCACCAAAATCATACCCCGCCTTTGTAGGTGTAGGAAGGTCGGTGTAGGTCAATCCGTATGTGACAGTCTTTGTGGCTGTCGCACAAGTTCCACCATTTGCATCAAATGTGATTGTGTAAGTGTTTGCCACACCAGATGCAGTGACTTCAATAGAGCCTATAACATATTGGCCGGCGATAGAGATTGTGGCAGACGTGTCACTTGTGCGTGTGTATGTATAGTTTGTGAAATTGGCGTTGTTTATCTTTACTGAAATTGTTGTTGGCATCTTGTAGCCAAGTTCGTTTGTCAATGTCGCCGAGAAGTTTGTCCCGGATGTAATTGCATTTTGGCCTTCTGGCCCTGATTGTTTTTTGAGATGTGTCAAATTGTATGTGACATTGTTTGAAAGTGCTGTCCATTGAGCATAGAGCGTGGTGTCTCCGGCAACAGTGCTGTAGATGTTGTTTATTGTCACGCCACTTGAATTGACATATTGTGTGCCCTCTCCATTTGTCGATGTGAAATATCCGCCAAATGTATAACCTGTCTTTGTAGGCTTTGTAATTGCTTGTCCTTCTCCGTTAAGCCATGTTGTACAACCTGCATCTGAATAATAATATTTGTTGCTTGTCGATGTATTATATTTGTACCAATATGCTGTTGTGCCGGCTGTGGTAGCACCTTGATTGTTAAGGGTCACTTTATAAATGTTTGGTTCCCATTTTGCATATAGGGTGGCGGTAGAGGCACGCTTCCAAACGATAGGCGAGCCACTTGTGTTTGTGTAGCCACTTTGTGCAACAAGTGAGCCGTCTTGGATGACATAGTCTGTGCCGTTTTGAGTCGCTGTCCAGCCTTTGAAGGTGTAGCCCGTGCGCGTGACAGCAGGAAGGCCTGTGATTGTCGCAGAATCATATGTCACCATGTTTGAAATTGTCTTTGCGCTGGTCGAATTGTCGCTCGAGAATTTTCCGCTGTTTGGATTGAGTGTGACGTTGTAAGAAAGTGGAGAATAATTTGCTGTGAGAGTGATGTTTCCGTAGCTGTTTGCTGGAATTGTGAGAATTGGATTGTCTGTTCCACTGACAGTTGCTGAAGAATTTGCTCCACTGATTGTCCAGCCTGTGAAGTGATAGCCTGTCTCCTCTGTTGGTTTTGTAGCAGCGATTGGTTGATCTAAGTGATGTGTATTGTATGTTGTTGTGGTCGCATTGTTTGTGCCCGTACCAACAGAATAAGTGATTGTATATTGATTTCCGTTGACATGCAAATAAAGCATCATGTTTTCGTCAAGCATTTTGAGTGCAAAGCTTCCGGATTGAGTTGAAAGATCTTCGTTTGGTTGATTGCTTGGTATTGTGAACTGGTAATGATCAAATGTATAACCAGCATTCAAGACGAGATTTGAAACAGAAATCGTTGCACCATAATCTACGTTTGATACCGAGCCAGTGCCTGCCGTGATGTTTGTGCTTGTGTCATGCGTGCCATCTCCCCATGTGACTGTGCCTGTAGCTATCTTCCATGTGAAAGTCGTCGAAGAATCTGGATGATGATTTTTTACATAAAGATTTAGAGTATGAGTATTTCTTGTGTAATAAACCTTGACAACACTTGAGCCGTCGCCGGCGATTTCTGTTTCAGTCGTAGAAAGATATGTGAAACCTTCAAGTGCAAGAGATGGCTGTCCGACGTTTGTTGTTGCGCGCGTGTAGCCTGTACCAGTGGCTGTCAATGAGCCACTTGTGATTGTGACATTTTGAGCCGTCGCTTGAGTCCAGTGAGCCGCCGTGTTTGGATTTGGAGTGGCGATGCCGATGTTTTCAATGTAATATTCGATATTGTAGTTGACTTGGTCTGCATTCCAAATTGCTGTCAAGTTTTCGTCAGACGCACCATATGTATAGCTATATACTCCACCCGACTCTGTGATTGTTCCATAGTTTGTTGTTCTTGACCAGCCGCCAAATATGTAGCCTACACGAGTTGGAGTGAGCAGTATGCTTGTTGCTTCATATGGCTGTGTGCGTGCTGCACGAGTGTTGCTGTTTGTAATGCTCCAGCCAGATGTCGTAGCAAAAGTACCACCATTTGCATTTAATCCAACAGTGTGGTTTTGTCTTTCATAATAGAATTTGAGTGTGCTATTTCCGGCTCCACTGATTGTGATTTGTCTAACATTTGACGAGAAGCTGTCTCCAGTATAATTGAAGCCAGTTATGTCGGCGTGCAGTGTGTCAATCACAAAGGTGTTTACATTTGAAATTGTCACAGTTGTATCAGTTGTGCCAGAAAGCTCATATGTCACCTTTGTCCAATGTTCGCCATCAAGATCTCTGAAACGAATCTCGGCAAAATATGGTGTGTTTGTATTTGGAGTTGCTTCAATACTAAGACTTATATTTGCCCCCATTGTGTCGGCCAGGAACGAAGCTGTGGCAATATTGTTTGTTGTGCCCGAAACTGAAACGCCTGTCAAAACTTCATTTGGCGTGGTCCAGTTGTAAAGTGTACTGCCCGAACTTGTATAGTGATATCCTGCATCTGCGGTCGCAGAAAGATTTACCGTCGCTCCATATTGAACGCGATATGTATCAGCTGTGCCTGTGGTAAACACGCCACCATTAGAGTCTGCTGTAGCCGTATAAGATGCGGTGTGTGATTTTGTGACTGTAAATGTCGTTGAATTGAGCAAGTAGAAATAATTTACTACCGTCGAGCCGTCTGCCGCAATCGTCACGGTCTGTGTGCTTGGTGCAACATATCCAGTGTAATCACCAGAAGGAGCCTTTGTGGCTGGAGTTATGCTTGAGCCTGTTTGACCTACGCCACTTCCAGCAGTGTCGGCACCATAGAAATGTGTGGCCAGCCCTTGTGCATTAAGCGCCTGTGCTTGTGCAACGGTAGTGATGTTGCTGCCAAGTTTTTGACGATAGTGATTTACAGTGTATGCCGTGTCTGAGCGCGGAGTCCAATCTGCATAAAGGGTTGTGTTTGAAGTAATTTTCACAACGCTTTGTGCCATTCTCTTGCCTGAAAGGGTGTAATCACTGCCTGCTGTTGAACCTTTTACAAGGCAGATGTCTTTTATATATGTTAATCTATCATAGCCATATTCAAAATATAGTGAATTTATTGCATTTGTAATTGTAAATGTCAAAGAATACGCTTTTTCTGTTGAGGTGTTTGCATTAGATGGTCTTATTGTTCCACCTTCATAGGTAAAGCATATTGCAGTTGAAGTTTGCCCTGATTGAAATACGCTTGGATCTATCCATGCTTTATAACTTATCGTATAGGTGCCTGGCGCCAAATTGAATTCATATTTAAATTGTCTACGATTTACCGAATCATATGCCCAGCTTGGAGAAATCGTTAATGTGCCAGTGCTTGTATCATAACTGAGAGACGAAGTTTTTTGGCTCTGCATATAATTCACAATATCCACCATATCCAACAAGTTTGTTGGGTTTTGTTTTTCATACCAGCCATTGAAATAGTACCCTGTTCTTGTCGGAGTAGGAAGTGTGTTATATGTCGAATTATATGTGACAGTCTTAGATGCTGGACTTATTGTGACATCATCTGTTGTGTTTTTGTTGAATGTGACAGTATATGTATTTGCAGTCCAGTCTGCATAGAGCGTGGTTTCTTGCCAGAAGTCATAATATAGGTCACCGCTTGAGAATAGTTTTGGAGTGCCATAACCATAATTCTCACCTAAATTTGCACCTTGAACTTGCTTTGAACGATAAACATAGAATGTATACCCTGTACGCGTTGGAATCGTGATTGATGTAATTTGATTTGTGCAAGTCGAATCCGAATAGTATGCAGCAGTGTCATATTTGAAATAAACCGCTGTTGTACCTGCATTTGTGACATTTGAATATGTCTCATCTGTATAAGAATGATAAGCATCCAAATTAAGTTTAACAGTGTTTGCTGTCCATTTTGCATAGAGAGTTGTGGCTGTTGTGGTCGTCCATGCGCCAACAAGGTGACCTTGGGCATCAAATTTTTGTGTGCCTTGTGTCCAATCGGCAGTTGTGTACCAGCCACCAAAAGCATAACCATTTCGGTTTGCCGTTGGGGTAATAACTGTTCCATTGAGAGAAGATGTGGCAAAGACATTTTGAGTATTGTCGTGCCAGTATGCATCCATCGCAATATAAATCTTGTTGTTTGTGAGTGCGACGCTTGAATTTATGTTTGGATCTTGGTGAGTTCCGCTTGCCTTGTTTGTGTTTAGTGTCACTTGACAAAGTTCAGCTTCCCAAATAGCATAAAGATTTATTGTTCCTGCTGTAGCAGACAAGTTTAGAGCGGCGTTGCCTGTTGATACGCTGTTGAGTGTGCCAGAGAGGGTTCCATTTGTAAATGTTGCACCCGAGTATAATGGGCTGCCAGTTGTGACAAGAGAACTTGGACTAATTGACCAACCCAAGAAATGATATCCTGTGCGCGTAGCAGATGTGTTGAAGGTGAATTGGGTGTCAAATGTAGCAGTCACATGTGTTGAGCTTGTCATGGTTGCACCAGAAACACTTGTGTATGAAACCGTATTTCCACTGTTTTCGTTTAGAACGAGAGTGTAAGTATTTGGCGTCCAGCCAGCATGGAGTGCTATTGTTTCTCCACTTTCTCCATCATAACAACAATTTCCACTCGCGTTCCAGTAGATAGAACCCGTATTTTTAGAGCCGTCCGCATTAAACATTTTGACTTCAGATTCATCGTACCAACCAGTAAAGGTATAGCCTGTTCTTCCAGTCAAAATCTGTGTGCCGATATAAAGTGACCCATATCCGCTTCCGTTTCCTGTTTTTACTCTTATTCCATTCTCACCATATATGGCCCTAATAGCCGATGCGTCATCCATGTCAGCAGAGCCTTCATAAATTCCTGGGGAGTTTGTCAAAGAGCCGTATTCATAAGAGAATGTCAAATAGAATATGTTTTGCGACCACTGTGCCGAAAGAGTAATCGTCGAGCCTTGCGTTGAGCTAAGATTTTTTACCCATTTTAAATTGTCGATAATGCTAGAAGAACTAACCGATGAGTTCACTTGAGTTGAACTATAACCCTGTTTTGCCGTTGATGTATTCAAAGGACCACTTGTCACTTGCCAGCCATAGAAATTGTATCCCGTTTTTGTAAATGTAATATCTCTCAACTGAACTGCGGTGTCAAATGTAGCAGAGGTGTCTTGCATTGTGCCGCTTGTTGAACCATTTCCGTCATAATGAATTGTATATGTATTTGCAGTCCATCTTGCATAAATGGTTTTGTTTGTAATCATATTGATTCCGCTTGCGTCTGTGAAATTTTCGATGTTTTTCACAAGACTTGCGGTCGTTCCTTCAGTGCCGGCAACCAGTGTACCACCTGAAGGCGCCGTGTACCAACCAGCAAAGGTATAACCTGTGCGAGTCACTTTTGAGCCGGCTGAAGATGATTCGCCACCAGGAAGAGCAGTGATTTGACCTGAATAAGCCTTGTGTGTTTGCCTATACTCTGAACCGGCGGTCACCTGTGTCCAACTGCTTGATATAGTTCCACCATTTGTGACAAGTGTAGTGGTGTAAGTGATAGCGCTGTAATTGAAAATGATTTCTGTTGAACCATTTCCGTTTATTGTCCAAGATGTTTGGCTGTCTGTTGCGGTTGGGTTGTCCATATCATAACCCTGCAAGTTTGAAGATGCAGTAGCATTGTTTTTCATGAGAGTTATGATTGTTGCGCGTGTGACAGTTGAATCCGCCGTTGCAGAGAATTGTACATAGCGGTCATTTGATTTTGATTCATATGTGCTGTCGCCAGTTTGTCTGTTGTAGAACACTTTATAGTTTACAGAACCCGCCGTTCCTGTGACTGTGATTGTCTGAGCAGTTGTTGCCGTTTGAGTAAATGTTCTTGTGACATTTGTTGTGCCTGTGCCAGAGCCTGAAAGAGATATGCCGTTTGACGCTACAAACGCATTTTGTCCGATCGTATAGCCAGGAAGTGCGGATACGGTGACTGTCACGCTTGTGCCATACTCAACTTGATAAACCCCGTTTGTTCCACCAGAAACGCCGGCACCTGAAAGTGTAGCCGTGCTTACACCCGTACCAGCAGTCACAGTCACTTGATAAGAGTTTGCTGTCCAGTGTGCATAAAGATTGAGAATCTTGTTGTTTGTTCCTTGTTCGATATTTGAATATGTGTCGTTGTTCCAATTTCCGCTTGCGTTTATATAATCTGTTGATCTGACAGCCTCTCCACTTGCATTGAAAATCTGAACCCCGCCGGTTTCTAATGTATAATATCCTTCAAAAGTATATCCTTCGCGGACAGCCATTGCTGCGCCACCCGTATAACTGGTGTTTGCTACACTATAAGATACTGCGCTTGTGTTTGTCGTTGCGCCAAGGTTTGCTACTGCCTGACCATATGTGACATAGTGATTTGTGTATTTCTGTGATGCGCCAGTTGCCACAAAATTGAGAGTCAAGTTTGTCTTTCTCACTGACCACTGTGCAGTAAGTGTGACATCGCCATAATAAGCTGTGTTGCCTTCGTATAGAATCGCAGCACCGCCAACTAAAGAAATTCCGTTTCCACCGAATGTGCTGCTATTGCTTTGCCATCCTGTGAAATAGTATCCTTCGCGAGAAACATCGGTTGCAGGCTTGATTGTTTGATTTTGAAGTTTGTATGTATAGCTTTGTGTGCGGTCTGTTGTTGAACTGTCGTCCGTCCATTTTCCGCTGTTTACTTTGTAAGTAATTGTGTATTGAATAGCCTGCCAATAAGCATAAAGTGTTTTGTCTTCTGTGGCGGTCCAATGATGATATGCTCCCGAATAACCAGGGACATGTGAATTTATCTCACCACTGCTATCAATAACTTGAGTTCCACCTGTAGGTGCTGAGTACCAACCCAAGAAGCGATATCCTGTGGTTTGTGCAACCGGCGTTCTTTCTGTGCCCGTGTTGTCTTTTATGCTAGTAGAATTATACTCAACAGTTGCGAGTTTTCCAGTATCGGTCCCGTTTGACCAGTCTGTCCAAGAACCGGAGCCAACCATTTGAACCTCTGGCACACCGGTGTATACTGATTTGTTGTAATTTAAGGTGAGTGTGTAACTGTTTGCCTGCCAAGAAGCATAAAGTGTAGCATCTTTGTAAATGTCATAATACAAGTCTCCGCCAAATGCACCAAGCGCATACTGCGAGCTGCCTATGCCGTTTATGTACCATTCGCCATTATTTCCACCTGAAGTTCCATCGCCACAATAGTTGTAAAGAGTATATCCTGTGCGAGTAGGCACTGTGATCGCTGCGATTTGATTTGACAGCGTTCCGCTTGTGTTTGTAGTGTAGAATGCATTCGTGTCATATATGAAATAGAGTGTTGTTGTTCCATTTAAAGTGATGTTGCTGTTTGAAGATCCATCATATGAATGTGTTGGGTCAAGTGTAATTGTGATTAACTTTGGTGTCCAATGTGCATAGAGCGTTTGTGCCCCTTCTTTGTTCCATGTGCGGGCAGATGAACCATTTGAATTGTAATACTTTGTGCCTGTTCCTGCCTTGCCGTCATAGTATCCGGCAAAAGAGTATCCAAGTCTAGTTGGAAGAGTGGCGATTGTTGGCATGTTTGAATCGTATGTCGCAGTCACTCCGGTTGTACCTGCAGTAATTGCCCCGTGGCTACCCGGCTTTCCGGTATAGTCCGCAGAAAGAGTAATCGATGAAGTTTGAGCCGTCCAGTGTGCGTAAAGAGTATGGTTTGATGCGTTTGTGACATTTGTGCTTGCTGTCACTTGTGAACCGCTGCTGTCTAAGGTCGTCCACCAGCCAGCAAAAGTGTATCCCGTGCGAGAAGGTGAAGGAAGAGTGCCGTATTGAGAAGCATAAGCAACTATCTTTGCAACACTTCCGGTTTCTTCATCAATATTGTTTACCGCTGAACCGACACTAAATGTTCCACTACCGCTATTTGTATAGAACACACCATTCACTACATCATAAAGCCCTGCAACACTGTCACTAGTTCTTACACAAGGGACAAAATATTTTAATAATTTGTCGTTGTCATATATTTTTAAGCCATAAACCTTCATTTTTCCATAATCAAATACTGATCCTAGATATTTAATTGCAAACACTAATATTGTATTAGGATTTGCGGAAATTGAGTAGCTTCCAGCAGATGCACTTGTTCCATTAAAACTCCAAGTTGCACCGCTTGCAATAATTGTGGTTTTTTGAGTAGTTGCCGAAACAGGCATGTTGGCTGACCAAGACCCTCCACCGTAACGCCATTTGTTGCTAATAGCCCCTAAACAAATTCCACTATTTCCATAAGAACCAAAGAATTTTTGGTCGCCATCAGTTGACGTTAACGCCATCGTCAATTCAATCTTTGTTGTGTTTAAAACAGGACTAAGGGTATCAATATATTGTGATCCTGTGCTTTGAAGATATTCTACTTGAGAATACCCGCTTGGCAATGAGAAATTAATTAGACCATTGTTTGGGTCAAGTATTGCACGATATTCATTTGCTGTCCATCTTGCTTGAAGTGTGACTTTGTTGTCTGATGTGCCACCATATTTCCCGGTCAAAGAAGTGCCTGGGGTAAATTGCAACACACCCCAGTTTCCTACATTGTTTTGTGAAAGCCAGCCAGAAAGAGTATATCCCGTTCTTGTGATATTTGCTGCCACTGGAAGCGTGCTTGTACTTTCTATTGTGTAGGTTGTGACTGGTGTAAATCCACTCGCCCATGTGCCGCTGTTGAGTTGGTATTGAATATAATACTCAATTAATGTCCAATACGCATATACAACTTGACCATCCCCTGCAGTTTGCAAAACAGATGAATTCGTAATCTTAGTGCCAGTGCCATTTTGCCCGGTGTACCAACCTTCAAAAGTATAGCCTGTGCGTGATGCTGTAGGAAGTGTGCCGAACTGTTGACCAAATGTAAAACTTTTTATATAAGAGGTATTTGCCGTCACTTGATTCCAGCCATTTGTGCCAGTGAAAGACCATGCGGCTGTCGTTTGAGTGGTAAATGTGATATTGAAAGCAAGAGCACTCCACTTTGCAAAAACTTCTCCGTTTGCAGCACGAATCCATTCGCCCGCATTGTTTGTCAAACCTGAAACAGGACCAGAAAGAACTGCCGCACCAGATGCGATTGTCACATCTGTTCCGTTCTTTGTGCCCGTAAATCCACCAAAAGAGTATCCTGTTCGGACAGGATTTGTGATTGTGAGTGCAGTTGTACAATTTGAATCTGAATAAAGGTTTTTGCTGCCACTCTTTACATATGCGGTTGTTGTTCCGGTTGTGGTTATGCCATTGTCTGCATTGCTTGCACCGCCATAGCCAGGCATTGTGTTAAAAATTCTTGTAAGAGTAAGCGAATATTTTAATGGTGTCCAATGAGCATAAAGAGCTGTGTTTGATGGAGCAACCCACTTTTTGTTTGAATCAGTGTAAGACACTCCGCCAGATTGAACGCTTGCTTGAACAACGCCACTTGAGTTTATCACTTGGGCTCCACCTGAAGAACCAGTATACCAACCAGCAAAATCATATCCGGCTCGTGTAGGGGTAGAAGGAGCACTAAATGTAGCATTGAATGTGACAGATTGATTGTTTGCCTTATTTCCCCAAATAATAGTATCGTTGTCTCCAAGTTTGAAATATGTGTCAGACATATCTACGGTGATTGAGCTTGCATCATAACTATCACCCCAAGCATTTCCCAATGTAAATTTGTCGCTTGTGGTTGTATATGGTTTTGCAATAGTAGTTGTTGCGTTTGTAAAAGTTGTACCATCTCTTGAATAACCATATGTCAATTGTCCGCCTGCATATGAAAGCCTTATCCAAATATAGTCGCCTGTTGATACGGAAACATAACTCGTGTTTGAAGGCCCATTCCAGTTTGAGCCATCTGTTGAATAAAGAATAGACCAATATCCAGAATATCTACTTATCAAAACACCTTTCGAACTTCCAGTCGCTCTTGAATTAAAGATGTGGCACTGTCCGCTTGTCGTATTCGACTTAACTTTTATTTGAAGTTCCCAAGAATTGTTGTTGAGCCAAGCTGTTGAACCAGACTTCGCTGTGGTCTGAATATAATTTGTTTGAGTGAGATTTGTAATCTCTCCGCCATTAATTGTAGGACTTCCATAGATAGACTCATATGGAACATAATTGTTTCTATATGAAATAGTATATGCATTCGGCTGGCCAAAAGCATAGAGAGTAAGGTCGTTTAAGGTAAGGTCGGCCGCATCCTGAGCTTTTACATATTTATATGTTGCACTTGTACTCAAAAGCGTGCCGCTAGACGAAGCTGTGTACCAACCACCGAACGAATAACCGGTTGATGGAGTTGCTTCAAATGTAGGAGCAAAATAATCTCCCGGATTGTAAGTATACACACCCATGAGCGTCTCTGAACGACTTGCTCCCATGGCCCTTGTGTTTGTGCTTGCAATACCAGTCTGGGCTGATGCGTATATATTGATATATTCCCAGAGCATATATGTCCAGCTTGCACCACCTGTTGGAGTCCAAGTTTCAGATCTCGCATTTTTACCACCATGACTCCCGTCTGGCAAATATATCGAATAGTTTCTATTTGCGTTTGTTTTCTCTAATTGAACGGTAATAGTGATATCTGCATGATTGTGTATAATAGTGATTGTGCTTGTTGAACTTGAAAGCATATATATGCCATCACCATTTGATGTAATTCCAGTGCCGGAGACTGCAACAGCGGAACTGTCGCTTGCCGTGACAGTCAACTTAAGACCTGGATCATGTGCAGATGTATTATCAACCGTATACCATGTACTGCTTTTAGTTAATGTCAAAACATATGTGTTTATCGCATATTGTGCAGTGAGAACAACACCTCCGTAATTTCCGGCAGCAATAGAAGCATTTCCGGCAAAGATATCGTTTGCGGCCCAACTTCCGTTTGCAGTGGTCACCTTCCAACCGGTAAAGTGATAGCCCGTATTTCCTCTAAGCACGCTCCAATCGTTTGATGCACCTGAAGAATCTTGTTTGAGATTAAATGCTGATGCGGCGGTATATGTTTGAGTCGTTGTCACAGGATCTTGGCCGTATCCGGCACTGTAGGTGATGGTATAAGAGATTGGAGTCCATTTTGCATAAAGAGTGCATGTAGAATTTCTCTTCCAAACAACTTTATTGTTTACTGTCTCTGTGTACCCGCTCACTGCTGATGTAAACCCAGAAGCGTCCAAAACAACACTTTCGCCATTTTGAGATGTTGACCAACCTGCAAATGTATAGCCATTTCTTTCTGGTGCAACAAGACCGCCTACCCTGCCAACCAGATTTTCATCATAATAAGCAGTAAAGTCACTAGAGCCGTTGGTAGTGGCACTGTTTTGATTTAAAGCGTTTGAATAACTCTTGGCTGTCCACTGAGCATAAAGAGTGTGTGTTGTGGCAGTTTTTACTAGTGTGTTGTCGCCAATAAGTTCTTTGAAGTTTATGTCAGAATATACGACAGTTGCGTTTCCGTTTGAATATTGGTTTGAATAAGTAGAGAGCGTGACGCTTATCGATGGATCAAACCAAGAATCTTTTGTAGTGAAACTCTGGGCAAAATTCATGCTTTGCCCCGGCAAAATAACAACTTCTCTTGTAAGATACGCATTTCCGTTTGTCGCATAAAAACGCAAGCCAAGCAAATTGTTCGCGGTAATTGTTCCTGAAGGAACACTGCTGCCCGTGACTGTATAAAATACAAAATATTTTGTGCCTTGCTTGAGATTGGTTGTCACCCAAGCTTTCGAGCCATCCATTGACTTTGAATAATTTGTTTGAGTGAAACCGCTGATTGTTGCGGTGGCAGAATTGCCAACACTCCACCCTGCAAAATCATATCCTGTTCTTGTTGGAGTAGGAAGGGTGCCATATGGGGAATCATATGTGACTGAAATGTCAGAAGGTGCTGAACCTGACCCACCATTGAGATTGAATGAAACCGTGATGTTTGTCAGTGGTGACCAATGTGCATAAAGAATTTGATTTGAAGTAATATTAACTGTGCTTGAACTTGTGACAGGTGATGTAATATTGTTGCCTTTTTTGAAAGTTCCAGACCCTTGATTTGTGTAGAACACTCCGTTTGTTGTGTCGTACAAACCAATTACGTTGTCTGATGTGCGATAGCAAGGAATAAAACTGCGAACCAAAACATCATTGTCATAAAGATTGAGATAATAGAGCCTGTAGCCAGACCCTCTTTCAGAAGAAGAACCGCCGCCATCTTTTCCAAAAATATAGAAGTTTTGATTTGATATTATCGAACCAGTATATGTTATGCTTGAAGCGTTTCCGTTGAGCAAACATGTCAATGTGCCATTGTTTAATGTGTAAGTGACGAAGTTTTCTTCTGCACTATATGTTAGTGGGAATGCATACCCCTCTATTCCCATCCAATGTTTAAACACTCTTGTACCATATCCATCTGAGTGGTAAGGTACAAGGTCATATGTAGAACCGTTTGAACCAAATAAGGACAAACCATGAATATTTGATGGCAAAACCGCTTTAAATTCGATTTTTGCTTTTTCACTGCTAATTTTGTAAAGCGTGTTCATATATTGTGACCCTGTCGCTTCAATGTATTCAACTTGTTGATACCCCGACGGCAATGTGCCGTATTGATAAGCATACCAGTCGTCAAAAGAGTATCCCTCACGAGTCGGGGTAGGAAGTGCGCCATAATTATCGTCATATGTGACTGTTTTTGATGTTGGGTTTACGCTTGATGGCTCAGCACCTGTGCTGTTTGTGTCAAATGTGACTGTGTATGTGTTTTGTGTCCATCTGTCATACACATTTATTGTTGAGCCATCTGTACCATTATAACAACAATTTCCGCTGCTATTCCAGTATGTCCCCGTATATTTTGAGCCATCTGCGTTGAACATTTGGTTTCCGCCAGACGATGCGTCATACCAACCTGCAAACGTATAACCATCTCGGGTTAAGATTTGTGCGCCTGGATAATTTCCTTTTGGTCCAGATGTACTTCCGTTTCCCGGCCTATAAGAATAAACGTCTGGATCTCCCCAGATAATACGCGTCGAGCACCATCCGTACATATCATACCCATGGTCTGCGTATATCGTGTTGTATGCCGAGTCAATATAGGTAGCGTTTTCATTTTTATTAAAATCCAGTTCATATGTTTTTACTGTCCACTCTGCATAAAGGGTTTGATTTGTAGAATATGCTGTATAAAGATTGTTTGTAAATGTTCCGTTGGCAAGAATATATTGTGTGCCATTTCCACCTGTGGCAGAATAATACCCACCAAATGTGTATCCCGTCTTTGTAGGAATTGTAATTGATGAAATGGTTGTTGTGCAACCTGAGTTTGAATAGTATGTGTTTGTGCCATACTTATAATATACAGTTGTTGTCCCTGCACTTGTGGCACTTTGATTGTTGAGTGTAATTGTTATTGTATTTGGCACCCAGTTTGGCTTGAGTGTAATATTGTATGCCTTGTCATAGCCTGTTTGACTTGAACCCGCTGTATACGAAGCTCCTTGGTCAACACCATTCTTAAAAATTTGATATGTTGAATATGTATATCCTGTCTTTGCAAAATAATTTGATGCCCTAACAGTAAAACCTTCGCCATATGTGACATTGTCAGAAGAGTTTGTGCCAGAAGTTGCCCCATTTCCATCATAACTTATTGTATATCCATTTGCCTTCCAAACCGCATAGAAATTTTGATTGTTTGCCCAAGAGTATTTGCTGTTTGGGTTAACTCCACAAAACGCACTGCTTGCTGCCCCTGCTGGAGTGACTTGCAAATTGTTTCTGTTGTCCCAAGAGAGATTTGATTTCGCTACATGGAACCTTATATAATATGTTCCCGCAGGTACCGTATGAGACGTACCGGTTGTTATTGACCCACTCAAATAATTTTTGCTTGAATCATAGTACAATATACTTATTGTATAGTTTGATGTGATAGTAGAAGTACGTGTGCCAGTATTGGTAAGTGGAATATATTTCGAAATTGCATAATAATTAGAATTTGTTCCGCTTGAAATGTTGTAATTGTTCTGCCAATCTACACTATACGCCAAATTGAGTTGTGCAGGAGTAGCCGAGCTTGAAGATGACCAACCAACAAAGCTATAGCCGGCTTTTGTTGCACCAGGCATATCGCCAAACACTTCTACATAGTCCAATGGTTTTGAATATGTTTGGCTTGCACCACTTCCTGAAGATGTCCAACCAGTTGTTGTGCCGTAGAAAGAAGAACCACCATTTAGATTGAGTGTAGCGGTATATCTATTTACAGCCCATTGTGCATATATATAATGATTATTTTCGTTTGTGACTGTTGTCGATGAAAGAATTTCTTCATAAACTTTGAAGTTTGACATCGTAAATGTGTCACCAGCCGCGTGCGAGCTCGTCACATCGTCTACAAGAATGCGGTTGTTGTAGGATTCAGTAGCCGTAAACTTCACGGTAATAGTGCCATTTCTTAGATAAAATTGGTTTCTTCCGGCCGCCGAGCCAGATGAGTCTATGCCAAACTGCCAAGCCTCATTGTTTGTCACACAATCAAATGTGACAATATATGACTTTCCGACCGTAATCGGCGTGTTTATAAAGAAATATGTATCTCCGGCATTTCCATTGTTTGTGACTGAACCACCGTTGATTGTTGTAAGGCCACCAGCAGTAAGTGCAGTGTGAAGATCTGTTCCGTTTGCCCAACCCACAAAAGATCGCCCTGTCAATGTTGGTGTAGGAAGTGTGTCGTATATACCACTGTATGTGACATTTTTTGTGGCTGTGGCCCCCGTGCCTGTCCAACCTGTTGTGCTAGGAATGGTACCATAGCCAGCATTTGCTGTGACTGTGACGGTCTTTGCTGTCCAATCGGCATAAAGAGTTGCGTCCGCATAAAAATCATAGTGCAAATCTTGGTTGGTTGGAAGAACACCATCGTTCTGTATATATGATTCGCTTGCTGTGCGATATTGGTTGAAATTATAACCCGTACGCGTTGGGGTCGTAATTGATGTGATAGTTGTTGTACAACTAGAGTTTGAATAATATACAGCCGTGTCATATTTAAACCAGAATTCTGTTGTACCAACATTTGTGACATTTGAATAAGAAACCAAGTCATGTCTGTGTGACGCATCAAGAGTGATATGAATCACCTTTGGCGTCCAATGTGCATAAATTGTTGTGTTTTGAGTAAAGTCACAATTGTGTGCAGACGACTTGTCTGCATTGTAATATTTTGTGCCAGTTCCACCTTGACCAGAATAGTAGCCGGCAAAATTATACCCTTGTCGAGTTGGGGCAGTAGCAAACGTTGGCATTGCTGCACCATATGTTGCACTCACACTGCCTGTGCCTGCAGTGATTGTTCCATGACTTCCCACAGCACCGGCTGTCGAAAGGGTAATTGTGTAAGAGTTTACGGACCAAACCGCTGACAAAGTAATTGTCGCACCATTTGTGTTTTGCACATTCGCATTTGTGGCAAGAGTAGAAACTGCATATTGTGTATTTAAAGAAAGTGTGACTGAACCATTTGTCCAACCCGTAAGTGTATGACCTGTTTTAGAAATGCCATCACCAACCTTTGCAGTAGTAATGTTTGTGTTGTATGCCTTGTTTGTTAAACTAGAGATTGAGCCCGAACCACCATTCGCGGCATACGCAATCGTATAAGTATTTACAGCCCAAACTGCCGCCAGTGTAATTGTCTCACCATTTGTATTTTGAACGCCGGCATTTGACGCAAGAGTCGAAACGGCATATTGAGTGTTTAGCGAAAGGGTTTGCGAACCATTTGTCCAGCCTGTGAGTGTATAACCTGTTCGATAAATTCCGTCACCCACCTTTTTGGTAGTATAATTTGATGTATATGAAACACCCGATTGAGGGCTAATGCTGCCATTTCCACCATTCGCAGAATAAGCGATTGTGTAAGAGTTTAAGGTCCATTGGTCATACAAATTGATTACGCTGTTGTTTGCACCTGAATAACACCAGTTCCCACTGGAATTCCAATAGTCTGTTCCGGCATTATTTAATCCAAGAAATTTTGAACCATCCCCATCAAACACCTTGTTTCCACCAGACGAAGAAGTGAACCACCCAGCGAATGTGTATCCTGTGCGACCTGTCAATATTTGAACGCCTGGATAATAATAACTTGTCTTAACACTGTTAATAAAACCAACATCATTGCCGCCATAAAGAGTTCTAATATGCTGATCTTCGGTAAGATCTCCCGTATCGTAATAGTCCATATATCGTCCATGATCTACATACAACGAGTTGTTTGGTGGTGCATCAACATAAGAATAACTATCTGAACTTTTCGTAAATGTCAAACAGTGTAAATTTGCTTTCCAGCATGCATACAGCGTGATTGTCGCACCATTTGTATTTTGAACGCCCGCGTTTGTGGCAAGCGTAGAAACCGGAAATGCAGACGCACCCAGATTGTAGTCTTTTGTGCCATTAAGCCCTCTCGCCGAAGTTTTTGACCAGCCAATAAGAGTATAGCCTGTGCGAGTGAAATTGTTGCCATTATTCAATATCGTGTTATAGTTATAATACGTGGTAGAACTTGAAATGGAACCCGCCCCACTATTGTTGTTGTAGGCAAGAGTGTAAGAGTTTGGAGACCAGTTATCATAAAATTCAATTTCTTCTTCATCATATCCGCTATAACACCAATTTCCGCTCGAATCCCAATATCTCCCTGTATATTTTGAACCATCGCCATTGAAGGCTTTATGATTTGTATCATCGTACCAACCATTAAAATGGTACCCTGTCACACCAGTCAGAATTTGAGTTCCTGGACAACTCTTACTGCGCTTGCCGCTATCAAAATATATTTCATCGTCACCAGTTGATATACTAGCATCAAATTCGTCCATATTTCGTGAATATGAGTCATATAAGTCGTTGTATGACGAATCTTCATAGCTGCCCTGAGACACAGAAAAACTTAAATAGTAGTAGTACGGATCCCAACAAGCATAAAGCGTCAGGTTGTTTTGATACACCCATCGCCCTGATGAATCTGTATAGGTTGCCGCACTGGTTTGCGCGCGCGTTCTAAGCGTTCCTGACGCCGTGATAACTTGGCAAAACGCACTTGCATATAGATACCACCCACTTAAAGAATAGCCCGCGCGGGTTGGTGCCGAAGGCATCCCGGTAAGAGTATTTGAATTGTATGTAGCAGTGCAAGTTTTATTTGAAGTTGATCCGCCAGGCCAAGCGCCACCATTAGCACTAATGTTAAGGGTGATGGTATATGTTGCATTTGGATCAATCTCATAAGAATTGAGAGACCAAACCGCAAAAAACGCTTGCCTATCTTTATAAATCTCAACCTCAGTTCCTCCAACGTACACAAAATCTTCTTCAAAATCCACTTGCCATCCATAGAAATAGATTGTCACACCGTCCACTTCAAAAGAATTAAGCTCCGGCAAAAGATATGTACCCGTATTTGTGGTAAACTCTTGAATGTCTTCAGCAAGATATTCGACAGGCTCGCCATCTTCATCAGGAATCCACTTTGTCATATCAAGCACAACCGTCCAAACACCATTGTCTTGAGTCTCAAGGTCTGCACCTTCACTTTCGTTTAGCCCTTCGCCATTTTGATTTTCATCGTTTGCCCCTTCAGGAGTCTGTCCATCTTCACCTTGAGCAGAAACAGAAAAACTTGACAAGGCAAAACTTTCTGCCGCCAAACCAACGCCAAATGTAGAAGCGAAAACAAAAACCATCGCCATCAACACAAAATAAAATTTGCGTTTGAATCTATCCATCAAAATCTCCCCGGGTCATCTTTTGGATATTTCAATGCTCATTTTCAAAACCCAAGAAAACCGGGCAAATATTGGAGTGGTCAAGGGTTTTTGTGAGCATTTTTTCTTACGCAAATATTATATAATAATATTCATGTTTCTGTCAACGAAAATCGCACATTTTCAAAGTCTTTTCTGTGCGATTTTATCGCACAAAAAACCACTTTTTAAAAACACAAAATTTAAGTATAAAAAACATTGAAAAATCTATTAATTTTTGGTTTTTTCAATATTTTTTAAGCACAATTTTATATTTTTTATTATTTTGAACAAAAATTATGTAAAAAACCCTTTCAAAACACAAAAAACCGAAAATTTTTATAATATTTTGATTGTTTTTTTATAAAATTTGTTGCACTTCACCCTTTTCTTTGTATTAACCAGCCAACTTGCCACATCGGTATACATTCACACAAAACTTCATTTTTCATATTTTGATATTGAAAAAGGTGTCTACATAAGATGAACCATCATGTCGCAATCGCTTTATCATTCACTTTGCCATGCTTGTCAACCACAGTTGGATCTCTGTTAATTTTCTTTTTTAAGAAGGAGTCTAAAAAACTAAACCTGTTAACAATCAACTTCGCTTCGGGCATTATGTTTTCTGCGTCATTTTGGTCTTTGCTTGTCCCGTCTTTAGAATATTCAAGAGTCTTTTGGAACCCACTTGCAATAATTCCGGTGACGCTTGGTTTTTTGTTGGGGGCACTTTTGATGATTATTGTCGATCTCTTAACAAAACACATGTTGCAATGTCGTAAAACGCCCAAAAATACACGCACTTATAAGATTTTTACAGCAATAACAATCCACAATATTCCGGAAGGACTTTCTGTGGGATTTGCTATAGGAAGTGCCATCGCAACAAATTCTGCAATCACAGGCGCATTCATGTTTTCTGTAGGAATAGCGCTGCAAAACCTCCCGGAAGGACTTGCAACTGCCCTGCCAATTTTTTCTTGTATCAAAAACACTAAGCGAGCTTTTTTGCTAGCTTTTCTAAGCGGAGTGGTTGAACCGCTATTTGCAATTTTTGGGTATCTTTTAGCAACCAAAATCTCATGCCTTTTACCATGGCTTTTATCTTTTTCCGCAGGCACAATGATATATGTAATAATTGACGATCTTTTACCAGAAGTCAACTTTAAGAAGAAAAGCCCTTATGGCACATGGGCTTTTATCATGGGTTTTGTAGTGATGATGATTCTCGATATCTTTTTCTAAAAATTCTTAATAAATTAAATAATAAAAAAATAATTAAAAATTGTTAAAATTCCATTTTATAAGGAGAAAATCAATTTTTAATTATTATTTTTAATTATATTTTTTGTTTTTTTATAATTTTTATTTTTAAGATACCGTTGAACCAAAACCACCCTTTCTAATCACTTTCGATTCAATATCATCATCTGTTGTTAAAAACTTAAAAAAGAAAATTTGCCCGATTTTATCTCCGGCCTTTACATGGTATGCGGTCTTATTTAGGTTGTGTAGCAAGAAACCTATGTTTCCGCCGTTCGTTTCATTGTCAGCGTAATCACTCTCAACAATTCCTATGCCGTTTGCAAGGATTATTCCTTTCTTACCTAAACCTGAAGTTGACGCCAAAATAAATCCCTCATCAGTATTGCAATATGCTTTAAAGTTTGTAAAAACAAGCTCGGTTGACTCGGGAGCAATGTCGATATCAATTGGCGAAAAACAATCATAACAAACAGAATGTTTTGTGGCCCTGTATGGTTTTTTCAAACTCTTTTCATCAATACCATACATCATATATTTTTTATCAACCAACTCAAATTTTCTCATAATCTCTCCTCAACCCATAAAAAAAACAAAGTGAATGGCGCGGAGAGAGGGATTCGAACCCTCGCAGCCTTTTACAACTCTACTCCCTTAGCAGGGGAGCCTCTTCGACCTCTTGAGTATCTCCGCAAATCCAATTATCACTTTGCTCTATATGATATCACAAAGCAATAATTGTTGTCAAGTTGAAATTCTTTTTTTTGTTTTAAATTTTGTAATGATAAAATATAATGTTATAAAAACATAACTATATTATTTGTTAAAATTCTTCATTTAAAATTTCAAAATATGCCTTTGGGTGTGCACAAACAGGACACACTTCTGGAGCCTTGTTGCCAATATAGACATGGCCACAATTTCTGCATATCCACGCCTTCTTTTCTGATTTTTGAAAAACCTTTCCATTCTTCAAAAGTTCTGCCAATTTTTTATATCTCTCTTCATGCCTTTTTTCAATAGCCGCAACGCCTTCGAACTTTTTAGCAATAACATCAAACCCTTCTGCTTTCGCTTCTTTTGCCATTCTAGCATACATATCTGTCCACTCACCGTGTTCTCCAGCAGCTGCTTCGACAAGATTTTCTAAAGTGTCTGGAACAGCTCCACCATGCAATTCTTTAAACCAAAGCTTAGCATGCTCTTTTTCATTGTCCGCAGTTTCGGTGAAAATCGCCGCTATTTGTTCAAATCCATCCTTTTTTGCTTTTGATGCATAATAAGTATATTTGTTTCTAGCTTGGCTTTCTCCAGCAAACGCCTCCATTAAGTTTTTTTCAGTTTTTGTTCCTTTAAGCTCTTTCATAATTACCTCCATCCTCATTGTTATTATACCATTTTTCGGTATGTTCAAGTCAATTCTTTGAAGAAGATTTTGCAAATTGTTTCACGTGAAACAATTGCGACAACCAAAAAAATACATATGCAAGACACAAATGTTTCACGTGAAACACACAAGCCCTCATACTCTCAAAATGTTTCACGTGAAACAATTTATACAATAATAAAAAAATGTTTCACGTGAAACATTTTTTATTTTGAAGAATTTCTTTTGTTGTAATTTTGTAGGTCCTGGAGTGTTAGTTCGCGTTTATTTATCAATTCAAGCAATTCTGCGATTCTATCTAAATCATCCCTTGTATAATAATCTATATAAATCCTTCCCTTTGAATCATTGCCTATTGCAGAAACCTTTGTGGCAAATGTTTTTTGCATTTGATTGATTAATTCTTTTAGTTCGAGCGATTGCTCTTGTTTTACAACAACCTTTTTTGTTGGGTTTAATATATTTCTCACAAGTTTTTCTAAGTCACGAACATTTAGACTTTTTGTAGTAGTAATTTGCGCAAGTCTAATTTGGTCTTTTGGTGATTCAACCACAACCAAACATCTTGCATGGCCAGCTGACAACTTGCCATCTTCAACAAGTTTCAGAACTTCAGGACACAATGTAAGCAATCTTAGCGAGTTTGCAATATTTGATCTACTTTTTCCAATTCTGTCAGCAACTTCTTCTTGTGTAAGACCGTATTCGTCCATTAATTCCTTTATTGCTTTTGCAGACTCAATAGGGTTCAAATCTTCTCTTTGAAGATTTTCAATTATACTTATTTCTTTAATTTGTTTTTCTGTATAATGGTTGACAACAGCGGGAACAGTTTTTAGGCCACAAAGATTTGCAGCACGCCATCTTCTTTCACCTGCGATTATCAGATAGGTTCCGTCATCCTGCTTGTTTAATACTATAGGCTGAACAATCCCGTGTAATTTTATAGAATTTGCCAACTCTTGGAGTGACTCTTGGTCAAAAGTTTTTCTTGGCTGATTTGGATTTGCCTTAATTTTTGTAATGTCTATTTCAAGAATTCCAGATTCGCCTTTTTGTACATTGTTGTTTTGTTTTGTTATATTATCATAACTTTTTGCATCATCAAACACACCAAAAAGCGCCTCGAGTCCTCTTCCCAATCCTTTATTTCCTGTCATCTTCGTCCTTCTCTCCTTTAAATTTTATCTTTTTTACTTTCGAAATTTTTGTAAACGGGGTTCCATTTCTTTTTAAAATTTCTTCGGCTAAACTTAAGTATGCTTCTGCACCTTTTGAGTCTGAGTCATACAATGCAACCGGCAATCCATGGCTTGGCGCTTCAGCAAGCCTTATGTTCCTTGGAATTGTCGTTAAATAAACCTTTTTTGTAAAAACTTTGACAATTTCACTGCTAACTTGATTTGTAAGGTTGTACCTTTTGTCCTTCATTGTCATTACAACGCCTTCAATATCAAGTTCTGGGTTTAAATGAAATTTGATGAGTTTAATAGTGTTCATAAGCTGCGTTAGACCTTCAAGTGCAAAAAACTCACATTGAATAGGAATTATCACACTATCTGCTGCCGTAAGCGCATTAACTGTTATTAAACCCAAAGATGGCGGGCAGTCAATCAAAATGTAGTCATAACTTGCTCTTATCTCGTCGAGTATCTTTTTTACAACTTTTTCTCTCTGTGGAATTTGAATCAATTCAACTTCTGCGCCGGCAAGATCCACGGTCGAAGGAATTATACTCAAATTGTCAACAATTGTGGCTTGAATAACTTCTTCATAAACACTTTCACCATCAATTAGGTCATATATCGTTTTTAAATCTTTAGATTTTTGAATTCCGACTGCTGTTGTAGCGTTTCCCTGTGGGTCCAAATCCAATATCAACACCTTTTTGTCCATCAGAGCCATATATGTCGCAACATTTACACAGGTTGTTGTTTTTCCCACACCACCTTTCTGGTTTGCGAAAGCAATTATTTTTCCCATAACATTTTCCTTTCGTTTAGATTATACATTAAAATTCAAAAAAAAGAAAGAGAAATTGAAAATCTTTATATTTGAATTTGTTATTTAATAGGTTTTAACCTTGGTCTGTTTTTATCCCTTGGATATTCGAGCGGGGTTTTTGATATTTTTTTAATAATCAAAACGTTTCTTTCTGCATCAATTTCTTCAATATAATATTTTTTTATCTCTTCCACGCTTCCGCCAAGAATTTTTATCGCCTTTTGTGCATTTTTCAACTCTTCTTCTAGTTTTGACGACTTATAAATTACACAAATTCCACCAACTTTGACAAAAGGTATTAAATACTCAACCAGAGTATTTAATTCGGCTACCGCACGCGCTGTGGCGACATCAAACTTTTCGCGATTTTTTCTAGCGAAGTCTTCTGCTCGTTCATGTTGAGCTATGACATTTTTTTGACCAAGAAGTTTTGTTGTCTCATTTAAAAAGTTTACGCGCTTGTTCAGACTATCAATCATCGTCACCTTTAAATCAGGTCTTACTATTTTCAAAGGTATCGCTGGAAATCCTGCACCTGAGCCAACATCTATCATTGAGGTATTCTGCTTTAAAACTTCACAAGGCAAAACACTATCTAAAAAGTGTTTAAATAATACTTCTTTCTCTTCCGTTATTGCCGTCAAATTCATCACTTTGTTTGTTTCAACAAGATGATTAAAGTATTTATCAAACTGAACAACTTGCTGTTCTGATAGGGCTATACCATATTTAGAAAAGATTTCTTCAATATTTTTCATCTTTACCTCTTCTTTATCAAAACCGACAAGACAGAAATGTCAGCGGGAGACACCCCAGAAATTCGAGAGGCTTGTCCAATGTTTAATGGCCTTATTTTATCAAGTTTTTCGACAGCTTCGGCCCTTAAACCTTTTTGGGTTTTATAATCAAAATCTTCTGGGATTTTCAGTTTTTCGTTTGCCAACATTTTTTCAACATCTTCTTGTTGTTGTTTTAAATAGCCTTCGTACTTTATCTTTGTGTTTACCACTTCTAAAATATCTTTCTGACACTCTCTAAACAAGTTGTAAGTCTTTGAAATTTTAAATATGTCAATATTGTTTCTTTTCATAAGGTCGCAAAGTTTTGCGCTTTCTTTTGGCACATTTTCTTCGTTTTCTTTGCATAATTTTCTCAGCTTTTCATCGACCTTGACCTTTTGACTAAGTTCCTTTTCGATTTGTGTAATAAGTTCTTTCTTTTTTAGATATTTTTGATATCTTTCTTCACTCACTAGTCCAACTTTTCTTCCGATCTCGGTTAGTCTCATGTCTGCATTGTCTTGTCTGAGCAAAAGTCTATATTCGGCACGACTTGTCATCATTCGATATGGTTCGTTTGTACCCTTAGTGACAATGTCGTCTATCAAAACACCAATATAGGCATCACTTCTTTTCAAAACAATTTGATCTTTCCCCCGATTAAACAGACTGGCGTTTATTCCGGCAACAATTCCCTGGGCGGCAGCTTCTTCATAACCACTTGTGCCATTTATCTGTCCAGCAAAAAACAATCCCGGAATCGTTTTTAACTCCAATGTTGGTTTAAGTTGTGTCGAATCAATGCAATCATATTCAATAGCATAAGCATCTCGCATAATTTCTGCATTTTCAAGTCCAACAACCGAGCGCGTCATCTCAAGTTGAATGTCTGCTGGCATCGAAGTGCTAAACCCTTGCAAATAAAGTTCTTGTGTATCAAGTGCCTCTGGTTCTAAAAACAATTGGTGTCTTTCTTTGTCTGCAAATCTAACAATCTTTGTTTCAATAGAAGGACAATATCTTGGCCCGACACCTTTTATTTCTCCAGAAATTGCAGGAGCTTTGTCAAGATTCTCTCGAATTATTTCGTGGGTTTTTGGTGTGGTATAAGTAAGATAACAAACTGCCTTGTTTTCAGGGTACTTTTCTGTTATATAAGAAAAAGAATATTTCTCTTCGTCCCCAGGCTGAATTTCCATCTTAGAAAAATCAACGCCCCTTGCATGCAACCTGACAGGCGTTCCTGTTTTAAATCGGAAAAGCGTTATCCCTAATTTTTTTAAACTGTCTGACAGAAGCGAACTATTTTTAAATCCGTTTGGCCCGGTTTTTTCTCTACACTTGCCGACAATTGTTTCACTTTTAAGATAAACACCTGTTGCAAACACAACGCTTTTTGCAGAATATTTTAGTCCGAGTTTTGTTGTGACAATTTTCTTGTCGCCATCTATTTCAATAGAAATGGCTTCACCCTGTCTAACAAACAAACTCTTTTCTTTTTCAAGCGTTTTTTTCATTTCTATGTGGTAGGCATTTTTGTCGGCTTGCATTCTCAGACTCTGCACAGCGGGACCTTTTCCACGGTTTAACATTCTTATTTGAATAGCCGTTTTGTCGGCGTTTATTCCCATTTCGCCACCAAGAGCGTCAACTTCGCTGACCAATTGGCCCTTTGCAGTTCCGCCAATGGATGGATTGCACGCCAAAAAGGCAATTGCGTCAAGGCTGATTGTCAAAAGAAGAGTTTTGTTTCCGGTGCGTGCGAGAGCAAGGCCCGCTTCACATCCAGCGTGTCCTGCACCAACAACTATTGAATCAAACTCTTCTATCTTGTTCACTTTTTCCTCTCGTATTATTTGCCCAAACAGAACTTTGAAAATATCAAGTCAATTATGTCTTCGTTTTCTGTATTTCCTGTTATTTTGCCAAACGTCATCCATAGTTTTTTGATAAGCATAGACAAAACATCTAGCGAAGCATCTTTTGTTGACAATATATTCTCCAAAATCTCTTGTGCGGTTTTTAATATTTCAACTTGTCTTTGATTTGTTAAAACAAGTCCATTTAAATCAATCTCTTCGTTTAAAACACTTCTTAAAATTCGATGCTTTAAATCATCTATATTTGTTTCAAACAGCGCAGAAATTTCTAGCTCGTTTTCTTGTTTTTTTACAACTCTTTTTTTGTCAGATTTATTTATAATTGTTAAACAGTTTTTTCCTTTTACAAGCTTTTTTATTTGCTCATCTTCTTCAGAAAGCTTTTCGCTTCCATCAATGACAAACAGAATTAAGTCCGCTTGATTTAATGTTTCTTTGCTCTTTTCAATACCAAAGTTTTCAACAACATCTTCTGTTTGACGAATACCTGCAGTATCTATCAAATTTATTTTTATGCCTTCAAACATAAAGCTTTCTTTAATGCTATCTCTCGTCGTGCCCTTTATATCTGTGACAATTGCACGATTCTCGCCTAAAAGAGCATTCATAATGCTGCTCTTTCCAACATTTGTCTTTCCGACCAAAGCGACATTTATTCCGTTTCTTAAATAAGCCGCACTTTTCGATTGGTCAATAATTTTTTTGTTTGAATCTCTTATTTCTTCAAGCCTTTTTGAAATGTCGAGTTTCAATTTTAATTCTTCGGTTTCTTCTGGATAGTCCATGCCCACTTCAATCTCGGCGAGAAGTGTTTTCAACAAATCTTGTTCTTCCAAAATTTTTGCAGCAAGCGTTCCGTTTGTCACTTGCAGACTACTTCTAAGTTCTGCTTCGGCTTCTGCATTTATTTCTCCAACAATGGCTTCTGCTTTGTCAAGGGTTATCTTTCCGTTTAAAAATGCTCTTTTAGAAAATTCTCCAGGCTCTGCCATTCTTGCGCCAACTTCAATACACTTTTCTAAAACTTTTTGGGCAAGCAAAACTCCGCCGTGTACTTGAAACTCAACAATATCTTCACCTGTATATGAAAAGGGAGCTTTAAAATAAACCATCAAACACTCTTCAAAAACATTGTCTTCAAGTTTCAACTTTCCAAAGTACATATACCTTGGCAATACCTCTTTTTTGAGCATTTTACATGAAAAAATCTTGCGGGCAAAAGTTAAACTTTTTTCACCCGACATTCTTACAACTGCAATTGCGCCTTTTCCTAATGGTGTTGAGATACTAGTGATTGTTTCCACGACGCTATTATATCACTCACATACGAAAAAAGCAAGATTTTGCCTATTGACAGTCAAAATTTAGAATGATATAATTTTTTTGTGAATGAAGACGCAATATTAAAAATACAAAATGTTTTCAAAATGGGCTACTTGCCTTCTAGGGGAAAGGCGCCATATTATTTTTCTCCGGTGCCTATAAATTGCTTTGGGCATGCTTGTTTCAATCTCACTGATGAAATTATGAAAGTCGCAAATGTCTCAAATGATTTGTTCGCTTATCGCATCCCATCAATGTACTCAACAGAGCAGCAAATATCAAATGATTTGATTGAACGAGTCGCTATGGCAGGGCTCGACATCTCTTCTTGTGCACTTAAAGAAAAATTGAATTTCAATGAGTGGAGAGTTGCATTATATTTTGCATATACTCAGGATGGAATAGATGACTATCATTTTCTGCTACAAGAAGCCAATGGAAAATGGTCTTGCAAATTTGGCTGGGATACTGCAAAAATTTCATATTTTAGAAAGTTGCCCGAAATTATTGAGCCAAATTATAAATTATATGGAATATACAAAATCGCAAATCCACATATTGAAATTGTTGAAAAACATCACAAAGAAAAATAAGGCGGCTGCCTTATTTTTTATTCTCTATATTCTTTTGGAAAAACAATCAAATATCTGTGTGGTTCTTCGCCCTTAGAAAGCGTTGTCACCCTGTCGTCTTCTTGAAGTGCAGTGTGAATAATTTTTCTTTCGCTAGGGTCCATTGGCTCAAACTTGAAATATCTTCCTGTTTTCGCAACTTTGTTTGCTGTGCGCTTTGCAAGTTCTCTCAAAGATTCTGCTCTTTTTTCTCTATAACCTTCAACATCTAGCACAAATCTTTTTCTATCTTCTTTTTTGCAAACGATATTCATAAATTGCGAAAGCGCAAGCATGCAGTCTCCGTGATAACCAATCAAATCATTTAAGTTTTCTCCGGTAAGATTGAAATAAATATATCTGTCATCTTCTGTTCTTTCAATATTCCCTTCAAGATTAAGCGATTTCAAAACGCCCTGCAAAAATTCTTCTGCTGAAAGCTTTGCAACAACTTCACCTGTCTTTTGTTCTTCTTTCTTTTGTGGAGCAATATATTCTTCGTCTACAAAAACTTTTTGTTTTCTTTCTTCTTTTTTCTGCTCAGGCTTTGGCTGTGAAATCTCAGCCTTCTTTTTCAAAAACTCTTCAACAAACTTGTCTTGTTCTGCTTTCTTTTCTTCAAGTTTTTCTTCGTTGATAGTCTTTTTGAGTTCTTCTTTCTTCTCGTATTTGTCAATTGCGTCTGCCGAAATAGAAACTTTTACTTTGGCTTTCTTCAAAAAGCCGCCCATGCTCAAAATTTCTATGTCAACATCTTCTCTTGGCGCTTTAAGTTCTAAAAGCGCGTTGTTTATTGCCTGTTCGACATTCTTTCCTGTTGCTTCTACTGAATGCATAATTTTATCTCCTTTTTCTTCGAGTGCGCTATAAGGACAGTTTAAAGGAGTGCGCCTCATATTCTTTTTAATTTTATCACAACAGCTACAAAACTTCAATTGATTTTTAAAAGTTGTTTTGAAAATTGTGCTTTTTGTGATATCATATTTCAAAATAATCGAGGTGGATATGATAATCACAATATCTGGCAGGCCTTGCAGTGGAAAAAGTACTATTGCAAAACTGATAGAGAAAAACCATGGTTTTGTTAGGGTTGGGGTAGGCGACCTTTTTAAAGCAGAAGCAAAAAGGCGCGGGCTGTCTTCTGAAGAATTCAACGCTCTTTGCATGAAAGATCCTTCTTATGATTATTATATCGATAAACAATCTGAAACACTTGGAAAAAAATATGATGGACAAAAATACATTTTTGACTCTCGTCTTGCTTGGCACTTTGTTCCAAACTCATTTAAAGTTTTTGTTACTCTTGATGACGACACAATGGTTGAAAGGTTGCTAAACTCTGATAGAGAAGGCAAAGAAAAATATTCTTCTTCAAAAGATGCAAAGAAATCTCTTAAAAACCGACAGGCGCTTGAAACAAAAAGATATAAAAAGCTTTATAATGTCGATTTGTATGACATGAAAAATTTTGACTTTGTCGTTGACAGCTCAAACAAAACTCCTGAAGAACTTGTTGAAATCATCATACAAGAATATGAAAAGTTTAAAAGCCCTAAGAACTAGTTCTTTTGTTTAGACTCAAAAAACTTTTTTTCAAAAATAGTTGAATTTTATGTTTTGTTTGTGTATAATATCAAAGTAAATATGCGGAGTTGGCTGAGCGGTCGAAAGCGGCGGTCTTGAAAACCGTTGAGGTTAACAGCCTCCTGGGGTTCGAATCCCTAACTCCGCGCCAAAACTCAGGTCTTTGGCCTGTTTTTTTATAAATTTTTTTTAAATTGGGTATTGACAATATTCTTTTTGTGTGCTATCTTATTCACATAAAAGGGAGTAGTTGTTAAACGTTTGCTGGCGTCATCACGAGAAATCCGCTTTGCAAAGTGTTTAGGATCCAAACATCAACGAGACTTTTAAATTTAATTTAGAGGTCTCGTTTTTTTATGACCTCAAGAGGGGGAAATATGTCTTTTATACCAAAAATTTTAAAAACTGGGGGTATCGTTTTTGCTATTGGGGCAACTGCATTTTCGGTTTACTGGAACTCTCGTGCAACAAGCCAAAGGGTTGATAATACCGCCGACTTGCTTGCTGCTGTTCAACAAGAACAAAACTTGATTGAGGAAAAGCCAATTTATGAAATAAAGTCGCAAGCAGAATACTCCGTAAAAAACATTCTTGAAAATAAAGAACTTAAGAAAACCTTAAAAAACTTTATTGGTAAGAACTCTGGAAGACACGGCAACGACCTTGCTTTGCTAAAACAAGTCTCTTCGTTGATTGTTCGCCAAATGGAAGAAGACGGTTTTATTGAAAAAGAGCAAATGAAAGTCGCACTGGAAAAATTGAAAAATATGTCTGAATCAGATATAACGCCTCAAATGAGCAAAGCAATTGATAAGACTCGAGAAAGCGCTTTTGACAACACAGACATGTGGCTAGTTATTGGATTTGGATGTGCGATAGGTTCTCTGTTTTATATAGAAGGATCTTTCGTCGAAGACCGATATATGTAACAACAATTAAAGGGGCAAGGAAGGATTCTACGAATTGTAGAGTCTCTTCTTTGCACTGTAGAATCCATATTTCAAAGAGTATAGTTTAATCAGTTTTAAATAGACAACAATTTTTCATATAAACCCTTATACTAAATTTGAAGCGCAAGGCTTCAACATTTTAACTAAGAAGGAGAACTATATGAAAAATTTAATTATTTCACTTGAATCTACTTGCGATCTTACGCCAGAACTTTTAAAAAAATATGAGCTTGCTCAAATCGATATGAGCTTTTTTGTGGATGGAAATGAATATAACACAGAAAACGACAATGTTGTATCAAGTGGTCTTTATGAAAAAATGAAAACAGGAAAGAAAACTTCAACAAGTCAAATAAATACAGAAACCTATACAGAATTCTTTGAAAAATTACTCGCTCAAAACAAACCTATTCTTCACATAGCGTTTTCAAGTGGGCTGAGCGGAACTTATCATGCTGCTTGTCAAGCCGCCGAACTTTTAAACAAAACACACGAAAATAAAATAGTTGTTGTTGACAGCCTTTGTGCTTGTGGGGGACACGGACTTTTGGCAATTTTAACTCGAGAATTTTCAAAGAGCTCAAAATCAATTGATGAAGTTGTTTCTTTTGTCGAAGATTTAAAAACAAAGCTCAACCACACCTTTACGGTTGACAATTTAAAATATTTGGCAAATGGCGGGCGTTTAAAGGCCTCTTCTGCTTTTGTCGGAAACCTTTTAAATATAAAACCTGTTTTGAAAGTTGATGAAAACGGAAAACTTGTTGTCACACAAAAAACAATTGGGCGAAAGTGTGCAATAAATCAAATGTTTAACATATACAAAAAGAATCGCGCAACAAACTCTGACATTTGCATAATCTCACACGCAAGTTGTATAAATGACGCAAATACCTTGGCGGGCATGATTGAAAAAGAATATGGTATCAAACCAATCATCACTGATCTTGGACCAATAATTGGTTGTCATTCTGGTCCTGGCACTCTTGCTCATTTTTATGTAGGAAAAACAAAATAGGCAAACAAAAAAACACTTATTGTAAGTGTTTTTTTTAAACTATTCCACCATTTCTTTCCTGTTGTTTCTTCAAAATTTCATTTGACCCTATTAAAGCTTCAATGCTTTGTGTATTTTTAAGGCTAAATCGCTTATGCTTCGATCTCTCTATCTATTTCGCCATATTTTGAGATATAATCTAAATGTCTCTTATAAAACTCACCACTATAAATTCTTTTCAGTTTTGGATCGTACACCGCATTTTTCTCTTCTGCATACTCTTCTAAAGTCTTGGTCATTTTTGTTGCATCAAAAACTATTTTAGTGTTGCCTTTTTTAAGCTTCTCCCCTTTGTCAATTATCTTTTTAAAACATCCACAACCTATCAAAAACTCTTCAGGAGTATCATAAAATTGTTTTTGAATGTCTTGCTGTTTAAATTGCTCTACTATTCCAACAAATAACTTTGAAATTTCATCTTCTCCCATTTTGCTTGTATCAAAATCTATTCTTACACAATCCCCTCTTATTTTCTTAATGTTTTTCGGATAACGCTTTTTTAATTCTTTAAACACTTCATTGTTTTCTTTGCTTAAAGGAAAAGTTTCAATCCACGAACATCCAGCGTCTTGCCTGTTGCTGCACATAACTGTAAAAATATTTTTGTTCCACAATTTTTTGCAAGCTTCTTTCAGTTCTGGAATAATATATTCGTCAGGGTTGCTCATTACAATTTCTATGTCTATATGTGTGTAGTTATATTTTGTATCAACTTTTTGTCTGTTCTTGCCCAAAACTCCATCTTCAAGCTCTTTAAGTCTAAGTTCTAAGTCTTCGTCAATACTTTTTGTCTCCGGAGGTTCCGGAACTTGTTGTGGCTCTTGATAATCTTTTGGGCGTACATCTGTGACAGTAAATGTGCCATTTGCATTTCGTATATAATATTTCCTTTGACTTTCCATATGTTTTCTCCCCCTTTTCCACATGTTTGTTTTACAAGAATTTTTATAAATGTCAATGCTTACTTTTTATTTTTTTATTATTTCATTTAAGCCTATCAAAATGCCAAGTTTTCCATATTCATATGTCAGTCCGCCTTGCATATAAGCAGAAAACGGTGGCTCGAGTGGTCCGTCACAACTTAGTTCTATTGTTGATCCACTTACAAAACTTCCGCCTGCCATAACTTCTTGGTTTGCATATCCAGGCATTTCACAAGGTTCTGGCACAACATAACTTTCAACAGGCGAGCCAAATTGGATGCCTTTGCAGAAATTTATTAGATTTTCTGCTGTGCCAAGTTTGATTGTTTGAATTATGTCTGTTCTTTTCTCATTAAATAATGGGTCTACTTCAAACCCGAACCTTTTTAAAATCCAACTTGCAAACGCCATAGTTTTCAAACTGTTGCACACCGCATTTGGCGCCATATACAAACCTTTGAAAAAAGAAAATAGTTGGTTGAAATTCGCGCCAATATCCTTTCCAAGGCAAGGGGCTGAAAATCTTTCAGCAACATCTTGAACAAGATCTTTTCTTCCTACAATATAGCCGCCACTTTTTGCACTTCCGCCACCTAGATTTTTCATGAGTGAAGACACAATCAAGTCTGCTCCAACTTCAATAGGTTCTTTTTTCTCAACAAAGTCGCCATAACAATTGTCAACCATAATTATGACTTCTTTGTCCACTTCTCTTATGGCTTTGCATACTTTTTCTATTTTTTCGATTGATAAACTTTTTCTTTGTGCATAACCCCTAGAACGCTGAATCTCAACAAGTTTAACCTTTCCACGTCTCAATCTTTTTTGAATCTGTGGAATGTCAAAATCATCATTCACAAGTTCTATCTGCTCATATTTAATGCCGTTTGCAATCAAACTGTTTTTACTGTTGCCTTCAATGCCAATTATTGTTTTCAGTGAATCATATGGGGCACCAGAAATAGATATAAATGTGTCGCCATATTTTAAAAGACCGGTGAAAGCAAGGTTTAGTGCATGGGTACCAGACATAATTTGTGGGCGAACAAGCGCGTCTTCTGCTTTAAAGATTTCGGCATAACACCTTTCTAGTTTATCGCGGCCACCATCAAAATATCCATAGCCTGTCACTTCTGCAAAATCTGTTGTTGATAGTTTACAATTTTGAAAAGCTCTCAAAACTTTTGCGCTACAAAAAAGTGCGGTTTTGTCAAAGTTTTTAAAAACTGGTTCAAGCTCTTTTTCTGCTTCTATAGAAAGCTTTATCAATTTTTCATCAATATCATATCCAAAATACATATTTTTTCTCCGGTTTTTATTTTATCATCAAATGTTTTGAATGTAAAGAAATTTTTATTTTAAAAACTTTTATAAAAATAAAAAAATAGGTCGTCACCTATTCTTCAAAATTAAAATCATTTTTGTAAAGTCCTAGATTATAATATTCCGCAATAAGTTTAATAAATTCTCCTGCTGTTGGTTTGTCTGTTATCTTATAAAGTATTGTGTTGAACATTTTGTTTAGTTCTGAAAAATTTTTACAAATAAAAACATTTTCAATTGCGTGTCTTATGCTTCTTTCAACATTGTTTTCTGTTCCAAATTTTTCGCCAACTTTTACATACAAGCCCTTGCAAAGATTGTGAATAAGTTCGGGTTGCAAAATCACAAGTTCTATGGCATAACAAAGATAACTAAATCCGATAAAATCGCACCTCACTCCAATTCTTATTAGTGTCATTTTTACGATTTTTCTCATCTTTTCCAATTCTTTCTCGCTCATTTTTAATCCTCCTTTTAAAATGTAATTTTGACAATAAAAAACCCATATCGCTTATGCGCGGTAAGACTTATGAAGCTTTTTATCATCAATTTTTGCAAGCAAAAATATTAAAACTACATTGATTCGTGTATTTGATTAAACACATAGTTATTATATCATAATCGACCATTTTCTTAAACTGATTTTTTGGCATCATAGAACATTGTTTAGTGTTTTATAGCATTTGTTGTCGTTTTTTTTGAGAATTATAAAACAATTTGCTATGGTTGTGCATATAAAATCTCAGAGAGGTAAAAATGGCAAACGATATTTATTTGATTGGTGCAAATGACGAGCACGGGCAAAATCCACCCACACCTGGAAAAAGGACCCCTGTTGTTCCTAGTTTAAACAGGTCAATTTATGAAAACGAATTTAACCGTGCTGCGAAAAATGCTTTTATTGAGGCTTTGTTGAGAAACAGTTTCTCGGTTTTTGATGTTAAACCAGAAATTCAAGATGTGTCTATTTCTGAACGAATAAGACGAATAAATAGCCAAAACCTTACTCTTCTTGTCACATTTGCATACAACGCTTTTCAAGAAAATTTCAATAACACATCAGGTGTTGAAGTGTTTTACTCGCCAAAAAACAGATTCGCTAGCGAGAGCCAAAGGCTTTCACAAAATCTTTACAACAATCTCATTCAAGGAACACAACAAACAGGACGAGGTGTAAAAACATTAGATGTCGGCGTTTTGTCAAATGTAAATTGTGTTTCTTCTTTGATAGAAGCTGGATTTATGACAAACCTTCGTGAAGCTGGGCTTATGATAAATCCACTTTTTGTCACAAAAGTGGGGGAAGAGTCTTGCAAAGGTGTGTGTGACTATCTAGGCGTGTCATATATTCCTAGAAACAATATTCAAAACTATCCAACCATCAGACAGGGGTCCCGAGGAAATTTTGTTTATCTACTTCAATTTATTTTGTCACAGCTTGGCTATAATTTATCTATAGATGGAATATTTGGCGCAAACACTCTTTCTGCTGTGCAAGATTTTCAAACAAAAAACGGTCTAACTGTTGATGGAATTGTTGGGCCAAACTCCTGGCAATATCTTCTAACTTTATCTCCTTATCCAACCTTAAAAATTGGGAGTCGTGGAAACTATGTGGTTTTCTTGCAAAAACTTCTTGAAAGTAAATTTGTCCCTGTTGGTCCTATCGATGGAATTTTTGGTTCTCAAACAGAAAGGGCCGTCAGGTCTTTCCAAGAACAAAATGGTTTGGTCGTTGATGGTATCGTAGGAAAAAATACATGGTCAAAATTAGCAGCAACATAACAAAAAAAAGAGTAAAATCTACTCTTTTTTTTATTATATATCTTTTCTTCTATATTCTACATCAATAATATTTTTTTCTTTTACTTTTTGTGCATCTTTCTTAAGCCATTTCTTTACTATAAGTGTTGTGAGTGGAGTGATTGCTATCATAGCAAGTTGGCCGATAATAATATAAATAGCAAACAAACTTGTATAGCTTAGTGTAAATATACCGAGAATCAAAGGCATAAAGATATACATAAATTTTCCTTGCCCTGGTTGTCCTTGAGAATTTTTGTTTTTCATCAATCTGTTTGAAAGCCATGTTGCAAAGAAAGCTGATAAAACTGCAATAATTGTCAAAATGTAAAATCCGTTCTTTTGTTGTCTTATTGTGTCAAATTCTTGGTTTTCAGAAACCACACAATCAAAAATTTTACCTTCATAATCAAAAGTTTTTTCTTGCGACTTTTCTTCACTTGAATAAAAGCCTGACAAATATTTTTTTACTTCTGCTTTTGTAAAAATAGGAGAAGATGTTGCATCTGGTCTATAAACATTTTTAATCCACAAAAATCCTTCTTGTCCTTGACTATAAAGTTTTTGTGCTTCTTGCTGCGCAAGATTTAAAAGTGCTTCACTCCATTCTTTTTGATCCAAAATTGGCGCATCTACATGTGTGCTATCTTCAAGTTCAAAATCATCAAATTGTTTTACATATTTTCCAACAAGTTCAAAAACTGTTTCATTGTCAAAATTGGTTTGAAAAACATATTCTTTTCCAATGTTGTCTGTTATGTTTTTTAGTGTCATTTTTTGATTTTCTTTATCTATTTCAATTGTCAGTTCATCTCCGGCTGAAAAATCAATATCTGTCGCCAAATCCTCATCATTTAAACTTATTACATTTGCATAAACATTTTTTACATCTTCATACTTCTGGGCAATATTGAAATTTGCCACACTTTGAAGACCTGTCCACAATGTCAAAAACACCGTCATTTGAAGCGCCATAATTATAAGCATAGGTAAACAGCTTCCAAGCATGTTGAATTGATATTTTTTATAAATCTCATTTGTTTTTTGTTGGACCATTCTTTGATCATTTGCATATTTCTTTTGAATTGCCTCAATTTCAGGCTTCATTTTTTCATTTATAGCAGATGATTTCATACTAATTTTTTTGTTTATAATATCAACCGCAGAAAAAACAACTCTCAAAATAAGAGCAATAAGTATAACTGCACCAACATATGAACCAACACCACTTCTAAAACCATTTAATATTGATTGCCACATACCTTTTGGCTCTGAAAGCGTTATAAGAATTGTACTTACAAAATCCATAAGTTTTCTCCTTTTATATTTATAGGGATGGGATCATATCCTCTTTTCTTTTGCCATGGTACACATCGAAAAATTCTTTTTGTTCCAATCCAAAATCCTTTAAAAATTCCAAATTCTTGCACAGATTTTATCATATACTTTGAACATGATGGAAAAAAAATACAAGAGTGTGGCAAAATAGGTGAAATTGTATATCTATAAACATATACAGGAAATAAAAAAATTTTTCTAACTATGTTTTTTATCTTCATATCTATCAAACAACTTTTTTATTTCATTTTTTAGTTGCAAAAAATCTAATTCTATAGAATTCTCTTTCGCAAGAACAACCATATTAGAAAATTTTGGAATATTATTTAAACTTTTTACAATTTCTTTAAGTCTTCTTTTAAGTAAATTTCTCTTGTTTGCTTTTCCAAGTTTTTTACTAATTGAAAAACCTATTTTATAACATTCAAATTTACTCTTAACAACAAATAGGGTAAAATTGTCTGTAAAAACTCTTTCACCCTTTTTGTATACATAATTAA
>Ga0310690_10000878_pt1 | contig 58744 bp, 48 predicted proteins | sample AusTroGonzalo_MG_2_FD_207661 | JGI IMG/M metagenome (GOLD analysis project Ga0310690, IMG submission 207661) | Bovine rumen microbial communities from tropical cattle in Woodstock, Queensland, Australia - Gonzalo_04 (v2) (version 2) | ecosystem: Host-associated > Mammals > Digestive system >... | reverse complement strand
CCGTTCCTCTTCGTCTCCATCGGGATGCAGAGCGACTTCAGCGTCTTCCGCCAGCCCGCCAACCTGACGATCGTCGTCCTGACCGTGACGGGGCTGATCGGCTCCAAGCTCCTCTCCGGGTTTCTCGCGATGCGTCTCGCGGGCTTCGGGAACGGTCACGGTCTCGTCGCCGGTCTGATGACCGTGCCGCAGCTTTCCGCGACCCTCGCCGCCGCCGCGATCGGCAGGGAGCAGGGGATCCTGCCGCCCGAATTCTTCAATGCGATCATCATTCTCTCGATCTCGACCACATTGCCGATCCCGTCGCTGGTGCGGCTGGTGATCCGCCGCGGCAAACTGTCGTTCGAGAGCGGCAGCTACCGTCTTCCCAACGTGGTCAAGGAAGAGGAACTGCTCTGAATCCTTTTCCGCGGCGCTTCCGTTGCAAATGCGCCGCCGCGGCGTTATTTTAAGAAGTCGGCGTTTCCGGAAAGCGTTTTCCGCGGAACGCGGGAAATCATTTCGCAACCGGGAGCGGCGGAGCGCCATCTTGTGCGGCGCGCCTCCCTCCCGTTCTCTTCAGGACGACGGATCATGGCGGAACAGCGGCAAACTCCGGAAATCGGCGCCCGGCAGTCCCTCGCGGAGGGCGCGTTTCTGAAACTCGAAAAACTCTTCTACACCGACGACCGCGGAAGGGCGCGGAGCTGGGAGGCGGCGGAACGGGTCAATTCCCGCGGCGCGGTCATCGTCGCCGCGACCTTCGAACCGGAGGGCGATCTGCTGCTGGTGCGCCAGTTCCGCCCGCCCGCCGGGCGCTATACGATCGAATTCCCGGCGGGGCTGATCGACCCCGGGGAAACCCCGGAGGAGAGCGCCGTCCGCGAACTCTACGAGGAGACCGGCTACGCGGGGAAGATCCGGCGGATCTATCCTCCGGCGGTGAGTTCGCCGGGGCTTTCCGGAGAATCGGCGATCCTGGTGCGGATGACGATCGACTCCGCCGCCTACCCCGTTCCGCCGCTCCAGCATCCGGAGGATACCGAATCGATCTCCTGTTTCCGGGTGCCGCGCGCGGGGCTGCGCGACTTTCTCGACCGTGCCGCGGCGGCGGGCGACGCCGTGGACTCCAAGCTCTTCTGTCTGGAACTTCTCTGATCGCGGCGCCGGAACGACGGGGAAGGACCTCCCGAACGCGCGCGGACAAAAAAATCCGGAGCACGGATCCCCGTCCTCCGGATTTTTCTTCAAAAACGCGGCGCCGCGGGCGCCGCTCCTCCGAACGGCAGCCTCACTTGATCGGCTGGGCGCCGTGGGTCTTCACCGCGCCGAAGAGCTTGAAGACTTCGGCGAGCGGGTAGCGGTTGCCGTACATCGAGACCTTGGTCGTGATCTTGCCGACCTTGTTCATGCCCAGCGCGGCGCGGAAGACGTTCGCGGGGGAGTTCTCGTTGTAATCGGTCTTCTCGGAGTAGGTCGCGTTGAGGAAGGCGGTCAGATAGGCGTCGTTGATGATGCCCTTGAAGACCGAAGGATCCTTGAGCGACACGTTGCCTTCGACGCTCTCCATGCCGGGGAAGTCCGACATATCCTCGAACGCCTCGTCGTCGACCCGGAGCTTGAGGATGTTCGGGCTCTTGACCGCGGTGACGTCGGCGATCTTGTTGAGGAAGAAAATGTTGTTGTCGAGCTTGATCTTCTTGCTCTTGGGGTCGCCCTTGTCGTTGCCGACGCCGGCATAGACGTTGAGACCGAAGATGTTGTGATGGATGTTGCCGGCGACCTTCGAAATGCAGCGGAAGCCGTAGCCCATATCGGTCATTTCGCTGGTGCGGCTCCATGTGAAGAGCACCGTGTTGTTGGCGAATTCGACTTCGACCGCGCCGGCTTTGGCGTTGGAGCAGGAGACTTCGCAGGATTCCATGCGGCAGGCGACGAAGACGTTGTTGAGGATCTTCACCGTGCCCTTGTAGTGCCAGATGTTGACGCCGAAGTTGCCCGCGTTGGAGATCACGCAGTTACGGATGATGATGTTGCCTTCGTAGCGGTTCTGCGTCTCCTTGTAGATCGAGTACGATTTCGCGGAGGCGAATTTATCCTTGGGTCCCTTGGCGGGAGGTTCGAGCCACATGCCGGTCTCGACGCCTTCGGGCTTGCCCTTGATCGCGTGGTAGCTGTTCATGTAGCTCTGGTCGATCACCAGACCGTCGATCACCAGATCGGGACCCTTGCCGGCGGGCGGATTCAGCGTGAGCAGACCGATGCCCTTGGTGTCGTTCTTGTCGTTGGCGGGCTGGATCAGCGTCGAGAACTTCGCGATGTCGCGCTGCGAAAAATCGGGACTGTAACTGCCGATCAGCGTCACCGCCTTGTCAATGATGATCTCGCTTGCACCGAGCTTGCCGGTGTACTTGCCGGCGGCGATGTGGATGGTGTCGCCCGGCTTCGCCTTCTTGACCGCGTCGTTGATCGTCTTGAAAGGAGCCTCCTTGGTACCCGGTCCCTTCTTCTTGCCGGTGCTCTGGGAGACGTAGAGATCGGCGCCGACCAGCGAAAGGCTCAACGCCGCCGTCAACAGTGTCAGAATGGATTTTTTCATGAGATGTCTGATCGGGGTTGTAAAAAATAAAAAGAGAACTCCGGCACGCGCTCACGCGACCGGAGCGGAAGACAAAAAGAAAAAGCCGCAAGTACTGCGACTTGCGGCTTCTTCGGAAACCATCCTCAGAACTTGATCGCGGTGGCGGTCAGCTTGGCGGTAACGGTGTTGATACCGCAGATGGTCTTCTGGGTGTAATCGATCTTGACGTCGGTCAGATCGGTCGCGCCGGGAGCCTGCTTCAGAGCGGCGGCCTTCAGGGTCGCATAGGAGACGTCGCCGATGGAGACGCAGGTGAAATAGCTCTGGAGGGTGGCTTCGGCGGAGACGTCGCGCTTCACGACCTTGGCGCCGGCGGGCGCATACTGCGGGATCACGGCGTTCGCCTTGACGTCGGCGAAGAAGACCGGACCGGCGGCGATCGGAGCGATGCTGCCGTTGTTGGTGGTGACACCGGCGCAACCGGTCAGGACGACAGCGGCAAAAGCGGCGCACGCGAGAATCAGTTCTTTTTTCATTTTGACTCCTTTCGGTAAGGTTTGCTTCGGGGGGGCAGCCCTGTACCGCTCCCCGTGCATGGATTAATATTGCACTGCCTCGGGCAATTGTCAAGCGGCAAGCAGAAAAAAAAGGCGTTTTTCCCCGCAAAAATGCGGTAAAATATCCGCAGGCGGCGACGAACGGCTCCGGGAGCGGGATTCGGCGGCGGCTCCCCCGCGGGTGAAGATCAGCCTTCCCCTGCGAGGACCCGGCGCCATCCGGCGACCTCGGCGGCGGGATCCTCCGCCTGCGTGAAGGCGGTCACCGCGGCGACGCGGCGCGCTCCCGCCTCGCGGAGCGCCGGGAGCGATTCGAATTTGATCCCGCCCATCACCGTGAAGGGAACCCGGACCAGCGGCGCCAGACGGCGCAGCGTCTCCAGCCCCAGAAACGGGCAGGAGAGCGACTTTGTTTTCGTCGGGAAGATCGGACCGATGTTGAGGTAGGAACACCCCTCCTCCTGCGCCCGCAGAAGCTCCGCCTCGTCGTGGGTCGAAACGCCGATCAGGAGTTCGGGCGCGATGCGGCGCGCCTCCGCCGGCGGGAAATCCTCCTGCCCCAGATGAACTCCGTCGGCATCGGCCGCCAGCGCCGCGTCGACGCGGTCGTCGACGATCAGCAGTGCACCGTATTCGAGGGTGAGTCCGCGGAAACGCCGGAGGTACGGCAGAAAATCGCCGTCGCACATCGTCTTTTCGCGGATCTGCACGATCTTCGCGCCGCCCTCCAGCACCGCGCGCGTGATCCCGAAGGAGTCGCCCCGGCAGAATTCCGAGGTGACGACGGGATAGACGTCGACGGCGCGGAAGGCGGCGAGCCGTTCCTCGTGCGTCGAAAGGGGACGCAGCGTCTCCATCGCGCTTCAGCGGCCGAGTTTTTTCATGATGAGACCGGCGACCTTGCGTCCCGAAAGGAGCATGCCGCCGAAGATCGGTCCCATGCGGTAGCCGCCCATCACGTTGTTGGCGCTCATGCCGCAGGCGAAGAGCCCCGGGAAGTATTCGCGGGTGTTCTCGACGGTGGAGGCCTCGCCGCTGTCCACCCACATCGGCTTCTCGCCGAGGATCCCGCCGGTGGGGGTGTCGAGCTTGAGCTGCGCCTTCTCGACCGCGAGGTGCATGATCTCGCTCGGATGTCCGGTCCCGTCGAGGACGCACTGCGAAATGATCGTCAGCGGATCGACGTGCATCCCGAGGCGTTCGACGGGGGTCCAGTTGATGACGAGACCGCCGACCTGATTGTCGCGGAAAACGATGTCCTCGACGCTCACCGAGTTGAAGATCTTCGCGCCGGAGTGGACCGCTCCGTAGATCAGTCCGCTCGCCATCTCGACCGAATCGAGAGTGTGGTATCCGGGCGCGGAAGCGATCGGCTGGTGGCGGATGCCGAGTTCGTCGAGGATCTCCAGCGAGGCATCCTGCACCACGACCTCGTTGAAGAGCATGCCGCCGCCCCAGGTGCCGCCGCCGGGAGCGAGTTTGCGTTCGAAGATGGCGACCCGCACTCCCGCCTCGGCGAGGTAGTGGGCGGCGACCAGCGCGGAGGGACCGGCGCCGACGATCGCGGTGTCGATCGAAAGGTTTTCGAGGAACTTTCCGGAAAAACCCTCGATGATGGCGCGCGAGATGGTGCTTTCGATGGTGGGACCGACGGACATTTTGCTATCCTTTCCATTCGTTTCCGCAGGGAGAACGAGCGGGAACGGAAAGGGAAACGCCCCATGTCCCGAATTCCCCGTCATCGCAACTCCCTACGCCGGCATGACCCGGATCAGGTTCAACGGGTATGATCTCAACCGAAGCCGCCCGGCTCCGGCACCCCGATATGACGACAGGACCTCCGGCGCCGCATGACGCCGAAAATCTTCACCTCATAATATAGCATCCGCCCCCCGTTTCGTCAAGGGGCGGAGGTTCTTACTTCGCGCCCTTCGCACCGGGAACCGGGACCGGAGCGGGCAGCGCGGCGGATCCGTTTTTGAGATCGGTCCACAAAGTCCCGCTTCCCGCGTAGATCACGCTGGTTCGCACGTCCGGATTCAGCGCGTCGACCGCCTTGAGTTCGGCGAAGAGCGCGGGTCCGCCGACCGCCCCGGCGCGCATCGCTTCGCCGAGGGCGCGTTCGTTCCCGACGAGGAACTCCGCCCGGACCTTGGTCGAACCGAGAAGCTCCTCGGTCTTCGCGAGGATCTCGGAGCGCTTGAGCTGGATCTCCGCCGCCTCCAGTTCCGCCGCGGCGCGGATCCCGGCGACTTCGCGTTCCCGTTCGGCGGCGATGCGGGCGACGATCTTCTTCGTCTCCTGCGTGACTTCGCGGCGTTTCTGCTCGATGAGTTCGGTTTCGATGTTGAGTTCGGCGAGTTTCTTCGCCGTCTCCTGAAGCGACTGGTTGGTGAGATTCTGTTCGCGGGCGACGCTCACCGCACGGATCGGCTTGAGGATGTTCAGCGGGATCTCGACGTTGCGGATGATCGCGTTGTGAACGATGATCCGTTTCGCGGCGAGATTCCGTTCCAGCTCCTTCCGGAGATCGCGCTGGAAGGTCTCGCGCCCCTCGCCCATGATGAAGTCCTGCGCGCGGTAGCTCGACCCCTTGAGGCGCGAAGCCGAAAGCACCTGCGGCATGATGATCTTCTCGACCACCTGCGGGAGATCGCCGTAGAGCAGATAGATCAGGGCGACGTTTTCGGGCATGAGCTCGAATTCGACGGTCATGTCGATGGTGATCTTGAAGCCGTCGCGCGAGGGGAATTCGACGGCGCGGCTGACGCCGAAGATCTGGGAGGCGGGGGGAAGCGGAACGTCACTGCGGCCCGGACCGCTGGCGACGGAGGGGGCGTTTCTGTCTGCGAAGACGTTTTCGCGGCGGAGAGTGCGTCCGTCGCCCCGCTTGGATTTTGCGGGAGCGGCAGGTTTCCTCATGCGGAGCGAGTTGTGCTGCTGGCTCACGGAAAGCTGCGACTGCACGCGGATGGCGTTCTGGGTGTTGAGGGCTTTTTCTTCGAGGTCGTTGAGGGCGATATTGGTAGAGGCGACGCGGTTGCGGCCGACGACGGCGCTGGCGTTGCCGCTGCCGGACATGGTGACCTGGTTCATGCCGATCTCGAAGATGTTGACGCGGTGGGCGACGGGGTTGATGTAGTAGAGACCGGGCTGGAGGACGTCTTTGAGGACGCCCTGTTCGCCGGCGGCGGCGAAGCGGCCGGGGGCGGGTTTCCTGCCGGTCTGGCTGGTGACGATGCCGACGTATCCGACGGGGATGCTCATGGCGTCGATGACGTCGATGGTGTAGCCTTCGGGATTCAGCCGGTAGACTCCCGGGCCGAGCACGTCGCGCCAGACTCCCTTGCTGCCGCGGTCGGCGGCGATGATCTCGCCGGGCGGGAGTTCCCTGCCGATCTTGGCGGTGACGACGCCGACCTTGCCGAGCGGGATCACCGTGGCGCGGACGATCCTGACGTCGTAATTCACCGGGTTGAGAAAGTGGCGTCCTTCGGCGAGAACATCGCGCCAGATGCCCTTTTCTCCGCGTTCGACGAGGAGCGTGCCGGGGGCGGGTTCCTTTCCGCTCTTGGCGGTGACGACCGCCATGCATCCGGCGGGCACATAGAAGCGGCAGAAGCACCACATCCACACTCCCCAGGCGAGAAAAACGATGGCGGCAAGTCCGGCAAGACTTCCGGAAACGGCGGCGAATCTCTTCATTTCACACCTCCCGCGGGCAGCAGTCCCTTCGGTGAATTGACCATGATCGACGTGACTCCGGGCAGCAGTTTTTCGCGGAGTTTCAGCGCGACGAACGCCTCGCCTCCCCCGACCGCGGCGGCGCGGCGGCCGAGGACCTCGGCTTCGCTCCGGTTGGCGGCGGCGATCACCCGGCGGCGCGCCTCGGCGGCGTTGAGTTCGGCGCGGCTCCGCGCTTCGGCGGTCCGGTAGGCGACCTCGGCGACTTTGAGCGCGGTCTCGGCGGCGATGATCTTTTCGAGTTTCGCCTGATTTGCGGCGATGGCGGCGGTCTTCGCGGTGGTTTCGGCGGCGATGCGGCTGCGGTTCTGTTCGGCGAGCATCCGCTGTTTCTGCAATTCCGCCTCGCTGCGCGCCTGGGCGATCTGTTCGCTGTACTTGCGCGCCTCCTGCGCCGCGAGTTCGCGGTCGCGGATGATCTCGGCGATCTCATCGGGCACGATGATGTCGCGGATCAGCACCGAATTGATGTTGACGCCCCATTTGCGGCAGTTTTCCCGGAGGAAGCGTTCCAGCTGCGACTGAAAACTCTGCCGGCTTTCGCCGACGATGAATTCGATCGCCCGCTTCTTGCTGCCCTCGATGCGGGCGAAGCCGTGGACCGAAGGCAGGATCAGCTTCTTGAGGATGTCCTCCATGTCGCCGACCTCGTGGACGAGGCGCGGCGCCTGATCCTGCGCGATGTTGAATTCGACGGTGCCCTCCAGCGAGACGGTGAAGCCGTCGATGGTGAGAAAGCTGATCGCGTCGCCGCCGCTGAATTCGTGACGCTGGCTCTGGATGTTGACCGGCGAAACGCTGAAGATGAAGGGGTTGAGGCGGTGGACCCCTTCCTTGAGCACGGTCGGGCGCACCCCTTTGCGTCCGGGCGGAGCGAGGAAGCCGCCGCCGAAGCCGCTGTTGTTGACGCTCCCGGAGAAGAGGTCGCCGCCGGTGAGTTCGACGACGACGCCGACGCTCCCCGGGGGGATCCGCAGGTCGTCGAAGACCCGCACCTCGTAAGCGAAGGGATTGATCCGGTGGCGTCCGGTGCCGAGGACCTCGCGCAGCACCCCCTTGCTCCCCGGATCGGGCGCGATGATCGCGCCGTCGGGGAGGTCCCTGCCGAATTTGCGGACCAGCACCGCGAACTTCCCGGCGGGAACTTCGGTCACCGGGCGGATCATCCACTCCCAGACGAGGGGATTCCGGAAGTAGCGCCCTTCTCCGAGGACCTCGAGCTGGATCCCCTGCTGATCGGGCGACTCCGCGATGATCCGGTCGGGCGGCAGCGGCTTCCCGCACTTGCGCAGGAGGATCGCGATCTCGCCGTTGCGCGGTTCGATCCGGCAGCCGTACCAGATGAAGAGAGGAAGGGCGACGAGCACGACGACGATTATCGCCGAAAGCGGCAACAGCAATCGTTCTTTCATGATTTGCTCCGTGGTTGGTTGAAGATCCGACCGCAGTCCCGGCGGAAACGGCGGGCGCGCTTCGGCGGCGGAGAAACGCCGCTTCCGCATATCCGCCTCCGGGACGGGTCTCCGAATAAGGTAAATATACCCCCGGCGGAACGAAAAACAAGCCTCCCGCCGAAAAAAAACCGAAAAAGCCGAAAAGCGCCTTTCCGGGAGTTTTTTTCGGGAGGGACGTCCCTTCCTCCGGGCGGTGCGGGCCTACTTCGACCGCTGTTCGACGCGGGGGGCGACGCCGCCGTGCCGCCAGACCGCCGTCGCGCCGCCGCAGAGCAGCTGGAAGGCTCCCCACGCGAAGAGGATCAGCATGAAGTTCCCGGCGATGCGGAGTCCGGCGAGGTTCCAGCGGCGTTTCATCGCCAGCCGCACCCAGAGCCACGCGGCGAAGAGCAGCGCGAAAGCGGAGACGCCGAGGACCGGCGCTTCGGCGCCGGTGATGAATCCCGTGTCGGCGCCCGCCGCGAGGTTGACGAAACTGCCGAAGACCAGACCCGGATAGGCGAGCACCAGCAGAAACCAGTAGGCGTATCCGTGAGGAGAGCCCACGCCGAGGCGGTATTCCGCGTTCCAGCACCAGAGACACGACGCGATGACGAGCACCGCGACGGAGAGCGTGGCGAGATCGAAACGGCGCAGCGCGCGGCGCATTTTTTCCTGACCGCGGCGCGAAGGGGATTTTTTGACTTTGCCCGCCATGACGTCACCTCCGTTTCCCGGTGCCGCCGGTCCCCACCCGCTGGACCAGAAGGTAGGTGATGTAGCCGATCAGCACCATCGCCAGCACCAGCGCGCTGTACGCGTAGGGCCACCAGACGCCCTCGGTCATCATCGTGAACTCCGACATTCCGCCGAGACCGGTGATGACGGTGAGCGGCATGAAGACCACGTTGATGACCGCGAGATACTTCATGATGACCGCGAGGTTGTTGCTGACGACCGAGACCCGCGCATCGGACATACCGGTAAGAATCCCCGCGTAGATGTTGGCGAGGTTGTCGCACTGCTTGTTCTCGACGGTGATGTCCTCGAGGAATTCGAGTTCCTCCTCGTTGAAGCCGATGCGGGCGGCGTCGTTGCGCAGCCGGAGCAGCAGAACCTGATTGGCGCTGGTCGCCGATTCGTAGTAGGTGAGGCTCTTCAGCAGCGAAAACATGTTGACCAGCGACTTGTTGGTGACCGCGAACTCGATCTTGTTCTCGATCTCGTCGGAGATCTGGCGGATCATCCGCAGATGCTGCAGAAAGTGATGGGTCGCGTGGTGGAGCAGCCGGAGCAGCACTCCCTGAATGGTATTGCCGCGCAGCGGCATGCGTCCGTGCTCGAAGAGGGGCATCGGCTCCGCCTGAAGCACGACGGCGCAATCCTTGAAAAGAAAGACGCCGATCGAAGAGACTCCGAAGGAGAGATGACGGTCGATCTGAAAGTTGCGCGGCCGCTTCATGATGACCGCGACGTGGCTGCTTTCGTATTCGACGCGGCTGATCTCGTCTTCGTCGAGGGCGGAGGCGAGGGTGTGTTCGTCGATGCCGTATTCGGCGACGAGCCGGGCTTTTTCAGCCTCGGTGGGGGCGCTGTAAACCCGGATCACTCCGGAGACGCCCTCCGGACAGAGCTGAACCCGCCCGTCCTTGAGTTCGTAACATTTGAGCATGATGGTCCTCCGTTGGCACACTTGGCGGAATTGCGTGCGCCGATCGGGAAACGAGGGCGGGAACCGCAGCCGGACGGCGCATGTTCCCGACGGAACGGAGGAGCTCCGCCGTCAGCCCAGAGGCCGAACGGGAACAGCGGCGACGGAAGGGACCGCCGGTCGTATGCCGACCGCGCACAATCCAGGTCCAGGGTCTTCGTTGGCGGTACTCATAAATACCTTCGATCGTTGCTGTTTCTGAAATGGAAGAACCGGAGGCGGCTCCCGCCGCGACGCGGTTCCGGACATTGCCGGTAAATATACCGCCGCCGACCGCGTTTGTCAAACGCCGGATCCGGATTTCTCCGCAGTTTTTCACGCGCTCCCGCCTGCGCGCGCCTTGAAAATCCGCATGGGGCCGTGTATATTCCGTCGTGATCGCATGCACCGGTCAAAACAACAACGGAAGGAAGATTCGCAATGAAGCACCTCACCCTCACCGCCGCCCGGATCGCGGAAATGGTCAAAGGCGAGATCAAAGGAGATCCGCAGCGTGAAATCAGCAGCGTCAACGGCATCCGCGACGCCGGTCCCGGCGACCTTTCCTTCGTCTCCGGCAAGCGCTACCAGAAGCAGCTCGACAGCGCCGCCGCCGGGATCATCCTGATCTGCCGCGACCTCGCCGCCAGCGAACCCGGCGACCGGACCTTCATCATCTGCGACAACGTCGATTACGCCTTCAGCATCATCCTCGGCGCCTTCGCGGAGGAGCCGCCGAAGGCGCTCCCCGGGATCCACCCGAGCGCGGTGGTCGCCGACGACGTGAAACTCGGCGAAGGCGTCTCGATCGGAGCCAACGCGGTCATCGAAAGCGGCGTCGAAATCGGTCCCGGAACCATGATCGGCGCCGGATGCTACATCGGTCATCAGGTGAAGATCGGCGCGAAGTGCAAACTCTACCCCAACGTCACCGTGATGTACCGCTGCATCCTCGGCAACCTCGTCGTGCTCCATCCCGGAGTGGTGATCGGCGGCGACGGCTTCGGCTTCGTGCCCTCCCCCAAGGGACTGGTCAAGGTCCCGCAGACCGGCTATGTGCAGATCGACGACGACGTCGAGATCGGCGCCAACACCACGGTCGACCGCGCCCGCTTCGGCAGAACGTGGATCAAGAGCAACGTCAAGATCGACAATCAGGTGATGGTCGCCCACAACGTGGTGATCGGTGAAAGTTCGATCCTCGTCGCGCAGTGCGGCATCGCCGGAAGCGCGGTCCTCGGGCGCGGCGTCGTGCTCGCGGCGAAGAGCGGCGTCAACGGTCACATCACCCTCGGTGACGGAGTTCAGGTCGCCGGGACCAGCGGCGTGGTCAAGAGCCTGCCCGCCGGCGCGGTCGCCCTCGGCACCCCCGCGGAGTCGCAGCGCGAATTCATGGCGCGCTTCACCCTCCCGTCGCGCGTCGAGAAGCTGAGCGCCAAGCTCGAAGCGCTCCGCGCGGAACTTGCGGAACTCAAAAAGAAGAACGCCTGAAGGGCGTCACTGCGAACGTCGGACGGATGATTTTGCGAAGGCGGGATCTGACGGCACTTCCGGGCGGTTCCGGCCGAGCTCTCCATGCGGGAAGGCGCTCCGGCGGCGGACGCTCCCGGAGACGGGGTTTGGCGGCGCTCGTTCTGCCGATCATCCTCCTTGCGTGTCAGACGGGGAGCGCCGCCGGGCACGAGCTGCCCGAAGACGATCCGCTGCGCCGCGCGGCGCTGGCGGGCGATGCCGCCGCCCAGCTCGACCTCGCCCGTGAATTCTTCTTCGGCACACCGAAGCGGCAGGCGAATCCGGCGCTGGCGGCATGGTGGTTCCGCAAGGCGGCGGAACAGGGTTCCTCCGAGGGGCACTACAATTACGGAGCCTGCCTCGAACACGGCTGGGGCGTCTCCCGCAACCTCCACCACGCGCTGCGGGAATACCGCGCCGCCGATCCGCTTCCGGCGGCGCGATTCCGAATGGCGCGGCTGCTCCTCGCCGGGATCCCGGAGGAGGAGGGCGAACATTCGCTGCGGATGGCGGCGATCCCGCCCGCGCCCGCGCGGGCGCTGACAGAGCTGCGGCGGCTCGCGGAGAACTCCTATCCGCCCGCCCTTCTCGAACTCGCCCGGCTGCTGATGAAGGAGCGCGAAGCGAAACGCAATGCCGACCCGAAGCGGGATGCCGAACTCCGCCGTCTCGCCGAACGCGCCGCGGCGCTCGACGGCGCTTCCTCCGAAGCGAAATTTCTCTGTTCGCATCTGCGGCGGCTCGGGATCGGCGGTTCCGTCGACGAGAAGGGGGCGCGCCGTCTGCTCGACGACGCTGCCGACGACGGTTATCCTCCCGCGATCGCCCGCCTCGCCGCCGAATACGAGGGAGCCCCCGGGACCCCCGCCGATCCGCAGCGCGCGCTCGAACTCTACCGCCTCGCCGCCGAAGCCGGGGAGCCCTCCGCGCTCTGCTGGCTCGGGCGTCGGCATCTCGAAGGCGAACTGCTCCCGCACGATCCCGCCGAAGCGCGGAAACTTCTGGAACAGGCGGCGGCGAAAGAGTATCCCCCCGCCTTCGCCCTGCTCGGCGACGCCCGGCGCTTCGGCTACGGCGCGCCTGCCGATCCGGCTGCGGCATTCGCCAGTTACGAGCACGGCGCGCGGCTCGGAGATCCCGTCGCGCAGCAGCGGCTCGGGCACTGCTACCTGCGAGGGATCGGCGTCGAAGCCGATCCGACCGCGGCGGTCTTCTGGTTCAAGTGCGCCGGAGCGAAGGAGAATGTGGAGGCGGTGCGCGAACTCGGCGTCGCGCTGATCAACGGCGACGGAGTCCCCGCCGATCCCGCCGAAGGAATGAAAATGCTCCAGGCGGCGGCGGCGAACGGGGATCCGGTCGCCCGTCAGCTGCTGAAGAAATGACCGCGGACGCTATGGACGTCAGGCGAAAAGAAGAAAGGTTTTCTCCCGTGAATGATCTCGGCATCGTCATCGTCGCCGCCGGAGCCTCGCGCCGTTTCGGCGGCGGCCGCAGCAAGCTCCTCTCCGAACTCGGAGGGATCCCGCTCTTCCTCCACAGCGTCGGACGCTTCGCCCCCTGCGCCGCGCCCGGAGCGCTGGTGGTGGTCCTGCCCGCCGACGGAGGGGAGGAGTTCCGAAGCGCGGCGGCGCGGCTGCTGCCGGAGGTCGCGATCCGCTGGACCGCCGGAGGAGCGACACGGGCGATCTCGGTGCGCAACGGCATTGCGGCGCTGCCCGACGGTCTCCGCTATGTGGCGATCCACGATGCCGCCCGCCCGCTCGCCTCGGCGGAACTCCTGCGGAAACTGGCGGTGCGCGCCCGCGAATGCGGCGGCGCGATCCCCGGAGTCCCGGTCGCCGACAGCCTCAAGCGCCTCGACGCCGACGGCATGATCGCCGGACCGGTCGAACGCGACAACCTCTACGCGGTGGCGACGCCGCAGGTCTTCGCGCTCGACGCCTACCGCCAGGCGATCCTCGCCCCCGGGGTCGAGGACTGCACCGACGACGCCGAGGTGATGCGCCGCGCCGGATACGCCGTCGCCCTCGTCACGGACTACTCCTGCAACCTCAAGGTGACCACTCCCGCCGACCTCGAAAAACTGCGCCGGGAGTTCCGCGCATCGGCGGCGATGCCCGAAAGAAAGACCGGGACGAGCCGCTGAGGCGCGCCCCCCCGCCTCCGTTCCCGAGCAGACGGATACCGGAACCGCTATCGCGGCCGGCAGAAGTCGCGGCGGAAATCCTCGAAGGTCCCGGCATCGAGAGCGGCGCGGATCTTCGCCGCCAGAGTGAGGTAGTAGTGGAGATTGTGGATCGAGAGCAGGCAGGCGCCCAGCATCTCTCCGACATTGCAGAGATGGCGCAGGTAGGCGCGGCTGAAGTTCCGGCAGGTGTAGCAGCCGCACTCGGGATCGAGCGGCGAGAAGTCGTGCGCGAAACGTCCCGCCTTGACCGGGAGCGTCTCGCCGCGCCCGACGTAGGCGCTGCCGTGGCGTCCCATCCGGGTCGGCAGCACGCAGTCGAACATATCGACGCCCCGGGCGACGTTTTCGACGATCTGGCGCGGTGTGCCGACCCCCATCAGGTAACGCGGTCTGTCCTCGGGCAGCAGCGGTTCGGCGGCTTCGACGGCGGTGAACATCTCCGGCTCGCTTTCGCCGACCGAGACGCCGCCGATCGCGTAGCCGTCGAAATCAAGCGCGGTGATCGCCCGGGCGGAAAGGCGGCGCAGTTCGGGATAGACCGAACCCTGCACGATGCCGAAGCGCAGCTGTCCGTCGTTGAGCGGCTGTTCGCGCGACATGCGTTCCCATCGGTGGGTGAATCCGAGCGACTTTTCGACGGCGGCGACGGTGGCGGGATAGGGGGTGCATTCGTCGAACGCCATCACGATATCGGAGTCGAGCAGCCGCTGGACCCGCATCGACTCGACCGGACCGAGGAAGAAGCGGGTTCCGTCGATGTGGCTGGCGAAGCGGACTCCGTCGCGTTCGATCTTCCGCAGATTGGCGAGGCTGAAGACCTGAAACCCCCCGGAATCGGTCAGGATCGGATGGTCCCAGCCGATGAAGCGGTGCAGACCGCCCGCCTCGGCGACCAGTTCCGCGCCGGGCCGCAGCAGCAGATGGTAGGTATTGCCGAGGATGATCCCGGCGCCGAGTTCCTCCAGTTCGCGGGGGGCGACTCCCTTGACGCCGCCCCGCGTTCCGACCGGCATGAAGACCGGGGTCTGGATGTCGCCGCGCCGGGTGTGCAGAACACCGCGCCGCGCCCGGCTCGACGGATCGCGGCGCAGAAGTTCGAAAGGAGCGCCCATCGCCGTCACCCGCGGGGCAGAAACATGCCGTCCCGAAGCGCGTCGATCTCGCTCCCGGAGGCGCCGAGAAGACCGGCGACCGCGGCGGCGAAGAGGAAGGTCGCGCCGGGCCCTTTGCCGGTGACGATCCTGCCGTCGACTTCGACAAGTTCGCGGGAAGGCGCGGCCGCCATGCCGACCTGGAGCCGTTCGCAGCCGGGATAGATCGTATAGCGGCGGTTTTCGAGCAATCCGGCGGCGGCGAGCACGATCGGCGCGGCGCAGATCGCGGCGACGACGCATCCGGCTCCGGCGGCGCGACGGACCACCTCCCGGACCAGCGCCGAATCGCGGAGGTTGGTCGCGCCGGGCAGTCCGCCGGGCAGCACCACCGCGGCGAAGTCCTCCCCGGCGCAGTCGGCGAGACGACGGTCGGCGACGACCCTCACGCCGTGAGCGGCGGCAAGCTCCGTCTTGCCGACTCCGGCGAGGGTGACGGGGAATTCCAGCCGACGCAGAAAATCGGCGGTTCCGAGCGCTTCGACCTCCTCGAAGCCGTCGGCGAGAATGACAAGCACCTTTTGCGTTCTCATCGTATCTTCCCCCGTTTCATTCGGCGCGGCCGCAGCACTTCTTGTATTTCTTGCCGCTGCCGCAGGGACAGAGGTCGTTGCGTCCGACTTTTTCGCTCTGGCGGCGGAAGGTCACCGGGACCGGTGCCGGTTCGGGTTCGGGTTCCGGCGCCGGTTCGGCGGCGCCGCCGAAGTCGTAGGGCACGACGCCGGCGGGCAGCGTGCCGTGTTCGGCGAGCTGCTCCAGCGTCTGGTGGACCATCTCCTGAGGCATCGACGCGAGGATCTCCTCCAGCGAGGCGATCCGGGTGAGCGTGATGCGGAAGAGGTTGGCGGTCACATCGTGGTAGACCTGATCCATCATGTTCTTGAAGATGCCGAACGCCTCGTGCTTGTACTCGACCAGCGGATCCTTCTGGGCGTAGGCGCGCAGCTGCATGCTGGAACGGAGGTTGTCCATCGCGTAGAGATGCTCCTGCCAGAGCCGGTCGATCGCCTCGAGCACGGTGTGGCGCTCCAGGTACTGCAGCTGTTCGGGCAGCAGCGAGGTGTTCCGTTCGCCGTAGGATTTCTCGACCCGGTCGGCGATCTCGATCGCCAGAGCGCGGGGATCGGCGAGGCGGTTGTCGGGAGCGATCCCGGTCTTGAAATCGTCGGCGGCGAAGGAGAGCGGGAAGAGCGCATTGAGCTGCGCCGCGAGCTTTTCGCGGTCGAAGATCCCCTCGTTTTCCTTCGCGCCGGAGTTCCCGGCGGCGATCACCAGACTTTCGATCACCTGATCGACGATCGAGAAGAGGACATTGTGGGGATCGGGCGAGAGCAGCGCGTCCTTGCGGAGCGCGTAGATGATCTCGCGCTGCTTGTTCATCACGTCGTCGAAGTCGAGGGTCCGCTTGCGGATCGCGAAGTGCTGCTGTTCGACGCGGCGCTGCGCCGTCTCGATCGACTTGTTGAGCCACGGATGCTGAAGTTCGTCGCCCTCTTCCAGACCGAAGCGCTCGAAGATCTTGACGATGCGGTCGCTGCCGAAAAGACGCATCAGATTGTCCTCGAGGCTGACGTAGAACTTCGAGGACCCGGGGTCGCCCTGCCGCGAACAGCGTCCGCGCAGCTGGCGGTCGATGCGCCGCGAATCGTGGCGCGAAGAACCGATCACATGGAGTCCGCCGAGTTCGGCGACGCCGGGAGCGAGTTTGATGTCGGTGCCGCGTCCCGCCATGTTGGTGGCGACGGTCACGGCGCCGACGGATCCGGCGCGGGCGACGATCTCGGCTTCATTCTGGTGGTTCTTGGCGTTGAGCACGCTGTGGGGAATGTTGCGGATCCGGAGCATCCGCGAAAGGATCTCGGAATCATCGACCGAGATGGTCCCGAGCAGCACCGGCTGCCCCTTGGCGTGGCGTTCGGCGACGTCGTCGAGGATCGCGTTGAACTTCTCGCGGCGGGTCTTGAAGATCGAGTCGTTCTCGTCCTTGCGGATGCAGGGACGGTTGGTCGGGATCACCACCACGTCGAGCTTGTAGATCTGGTGGAACTCCGCCGCCTCGGTTTCGGCGGTGCCGGTCATTCCGGCGAGCTTCTCGTAGAGGCGGAAGTAGTTCTGGATCGTGATCGTCGCCATCGTCTGGGTCTCCTGCTCGATCGGGACCCGTTCCTTCGCTTCCAGCGCCTGATGGAGTCCGTCGGAGAAGCGGCGGCCGGGCATCAGACGCCCGGTGTATTCGTCGACGATCAGCACCTTGCGGTCCTGCACGACGTAGTTGACATCCTTCTCGAAGAGGCAGTACGCCTTGAGCAGCTGCGAAAGATCGTGGAGCCGCTCGCTCTGGGTGGCGAACGCGGTCTGGAACGCCTCCTTTTTCTCCTCCTTCTGCGCGGCGGAGAGTTCGGGATCGGTCTCGATGCGGTTCAGCTCCCCGAGCAGATCGGGCATGATGAAGGAATCGGGATCGTCGGGAGCGATCGCGTTGCGGCCGCGGGCGGTGAGGTTCGCCTCGTTGTTCTTCTCCTCGATGGTGAAGTAGAGATCCGCCTGGATCTCCTGAAGCAGACCGCGGTTGTTGTCGCTGTTGGCGCGGCTGTCGGCGCGTTCGATCTCGCGGACGATCTCGCCGTCCTCCATCAGCCGGAGCAGCTGCTTGTGGGTCGGCATGCCGTATTTGACCTGCAGCAGCTTGGTGATCGCGCCCTCGCGCGCCGCGGCGGAGGCGTTTTCGTCGTCGAGGACCTCCTTCGCCTCGCGGCAGAGACGCGAACAGAGAAGGTTCTGCTTCGCGTAGATGTCCGCGACCAGCGGCTGCAGCGTGTCGAACTGATGGCTCGACGATGGCACCGGTCCGGAGATGATGAGAGGGGTCCGCGCCTCGTCGATCAGAATGCTGTCGATCTCATCGACGATCGCGTAGTAGTGATCGCGCTGGACCAGCTGATCCGCCTCGGTCGCCATGCCCATGTCGCGCAGATAGTCGAAACCGAATTCGCTGTTGGTGCCGTAGGTGATGTCGCAGGCGTACTGGGCGCGGCGCTCGTCGGGAGGCTGCTGGTTCTGGAGACAGCCGACCGAGACCCCGAGAAAGTTGTAGATCTGCCCCATCCACGCGGAGTCGCGGCGCGCGAGATAATCGTTGACGGTGACGAGCTGGCAGTTGCGTCCGGTGAGGCTGTTGAGGTAGAGCGGCAGCGTCGCGACGAGGGTCTTGCCTTCGCCGGTCGCCATCTCGGCGATGCCGCCGCGGTGGAGCACGATGCCGCCCATGAGCTGCACGTCGAAGGGGACCATATCCCACTTCATCGGCTGACCGCAGACCTCGAACTCGCGCCCGACCAGACGGCGGCAGGCGTTCTTGACGGTCGCAAACGCCTCGCACATCAGGTCGTCGAGGGTCTCGCCCGCGGCGAGCCGCTGCTTGAATTCGGCGGTTTTCGCCTGAAGTTCCCCGTCGGTGAGCTTCTGATACTCGACCTCAAGTTCGTTGATGCGCCGCACCAGAGGACGCATGCGCTTGACGTCGCGCTGCGATTTGGTGCCGAAAATGGAACGTATGATACCGGTCAGCATGTTCGTCCGTTGACTTTCCTGCGTGTCGCAATGTTGCCTTCTCTATCGATCTTCCGCTCCGGGAACTCCCCGGCGGACTCCGACGAAATCCTTCCCCCCCCGAAAACTCAAAACGGCAAGGAGTCCGCGGGAGCGCTCCCCGCGCCCGCCGCTCTCCCTGCCGCTCCTCCGCCCTCCGCGGCGGCGGAACGCCGTTTCCGCACCGCGCTCCCGGTCTTCTACTTGGTGCCGGGACGGTCGATCGGCAGCCCCTGCCTGCAGAGAGGACACTCCGCCGGATCGTAGGTCGGCAGACTCAGCTTGAGCGCGCTCTCGAAGGGCACGTCGAACGATGCGGAACCGCCCGACCGGTCGACGATCACCGCGACGCCGACGACTTCGGCGCCGCAGGAGCGCACGAGGTCGATCGTCTGCTGGACCCGGCCGCCCTTGGTGACCACATCCTCGGCGACGAGGACCCGTTCCCCGGGGTGGAGCGAAAAGCCGCGGCGCAGGACCAGACCGCCGTCCTCCTTCTCGGCGAAGATCGCACGGCATCCGAGCGCGCGGCCGACCTCCTGACCGACGATCAACCCGCCGACCGCGGGAGAGATCACCGTTTCGACGCCCTTGCCCGCGAAGCGATCGGCGAGCAGACGGCAGACCGCCTCCGCCTTGTCGGGATACTGCAGGAGCAGCGCCGCCTGAAAGAACTGGTTGCTGTGAAGCCCGCTGCGGAGCTGGAAATGTCCGGTCAGGAGCGCGCCGGACTGCTTCAGCATCTGAACGATTTTTTCTTCGGTCATGGTATCGTATTCTTCCTGTCGATGCGCCGCCGCGCCCGCGGGCGGCGGAACGCGGGTTGGTTTTCAGCGGAACGTGTCGGGCGAAGAAGGTTCGACCCACAGATGGAAATCGGTCTTGCGCCCTCCGACCTCGAGGGTGATCAGCGTGTTGAGCCGGGTGAGCAGAAGCGCGTAGGGGATCTTCACCTCGCCGCCCGCCACGTTGACCGACACGATGCTGTCGCCGAGGATATCCTCACTCTGCCGGATCGCTCCGATGAGCAGCATCATGCGATGCAGCTTGTCGCGCAGCTGGGCGTCGAGCGCGTAGGCGCGGTGACACTTGGGGCAGACCGCCTGAAAGTTGCGCGAGGCGACTTCGGAGAGATTGAACTTCACGACTCCGTCACACCCCTCGCCGAAACAGCGGAAGTCGATCTGAGCCTTGGCGGCGAGATTCTCTTCGCTCATTTTCAGCCGTCTTCCCGCTGGAGGATCTCGAGGATCTTGACGGTATTGTCCACCGAAGCGATCAGATCGTTGATGAGGCCGGGGTTGCGGAGACGGCGCGAAATGCTGCTCAGCAGCTGGAGATAACTCTGCTGATCGGCGTCGGGGGCGATGGTGAAGACGATCACGCGCACCGGCTGGTCGTCCTGCCCCTGATAGTCGCTGATCGGATTCTCGCAGACGCCGACGATCACGAAGGGATGGTCGATGTCGTTGATCCTGATGTGAGGAAGCGCCAGCATGCCGCCGACGCCGGTGGTCATCATCTGCTCGCGCTTCCAGACCAGACGGAAGATCAGGTCCCGATCCAGCTTGGTGAGGTTGGTCGCGCGGGAGATGAGCTGCTCCATGACCTCAAGCTTGTTCTTGCCGCTGAGGGTCATCACCGAATCTTTGGTGACGAACTGGGTGAAGTCGTACTTCATGATTCCTGTATCTCCGCAAACTAAGAGTTCACGCCGTAACCCGTCCCCGCCTGGGGCGCGGATACGGTCAACGTGTTGTACCGCCAATAACATACCCCGGATTTTTCATTTTTCAACCGTTCCGGCGAAAAAAAATCTCCACTCTGCGCTTTTTTTTGATGAAAAACGGCGGCGCCGACGCCCGGGAACACCCCGGTGCGAAGAGGAAGCCGTGCGGCAGCGCCGACGCGCCCTCCCCGCGGACGGCGTTCAGAAACAGGTGAAGTTCCGGACTCCCTGCCACAGCTGACTCTGCAGATCGACCTTCTTGCGGGCCCGGATCGCCAGCGGGATCGGAACATGGGTGAAACTGCCGTCCCAATGGCCGATCATCACGTCGGTGCGTCCCGAAAGCGCGGCGTGGACCGCGTTCTGAGCGAGCAGCGCGCAGAAGACCGCGTCCTCCCCCTCCGCCTGAACGCTGCGGATCTGGTAGCCGGGATCGAAATATTTGAGGTTGACCTCAAGCCCTTCGGCATGGAAATAATCGACGATCCGCGATTTCAGAAAAACGCCGATGTCCTTGTTGAGCAGATTGCCGGAGGCGTCGCGCAGTTCCAGCCCGCCCGCGAAGAATTCCTGTCCCGCTCCCTCGGCGACGACGATCACCGCGTGATGCTTCGCCGCGAGACGCTGTTTCAGGTGGGGCAGCAGCGCCCGCGGACCGTCTTCGAGCGTGAAGGAGTCCTCGGGGATCAGACAGTAGTTGACGAAAGGATTCGCCAGCGATGCGGTCGCGGCGATGAAACCGGAGTCGCGCCCCATCACCTTGATGAGTCCGATGCCGTTGTAGGCGCCCTTCGCCTCGTTGTGGGCGCAGGTGATGACGCGCGCCGCCGCGAGGACCGCCGTCGCGAAGCCGAAGGAGGAGTCGATGAAGCCGATGTCGTTGTCGATGGTCTTGGGCACGGCGATCACGCTGATCGGCAGTCGCCGGCGGGCGATCTCGCCGGCGATCGCGTGACAGCCGCGGGCGGTCCCGTCGCCGCCGATGCAGAAGAGCATGTTCACCCCCCAGCCGAGCAGCGTATCGACCATGACCGCCGGATCCTCGTTGCCGCGGGAACTGCCGAGGATGGTCCCGCCGTTCTCGTGGATCGAATCGACGCTCTCGGGGGTGAGCTTGACCGGCAGCAGACCGTGGGCGGGGTTGAGTCCCCGGTAGCCGTAGGGCACGCCGTAGACCTCCGGAACTCCGTAACGGGAACACAGCGTGATGGTGAGAAACTTGATGACTTCGTTGAGTCCGGGGCACAGCCCTCCCGCGGTCAGGATGGCGGCGCGGGAGTTCGCCGGATCGAAAAAGAGCTTTTCCCTCGGACCGGCGATCTCGAAGGCGGGCAGTTCGCTCTGCACGCCGAAGGCGGCGGAGACCCGGTCGAGCCGGTTGTCGTAAAGTACGCGGGCGTCGTCGTCCACGAAGGCGTGATCGGTGAGCGGCGACAGAATGGTGGGCTTGCCGTGGCGGGAGATCCGGAAATCCTCCGGCAGCACGTCAACGATGCGGCTTTCCGTCATAAAAATTCCTGATTCGGTTTGGTTCTTATCGTATCCGCCGCCGCGTCCGGCGGCGGTCCCTTCCGGCGTCACGCGCCGGGAAATCTGCGGTGCGCCTGACCGATGTAGTTTCTGACCAGCGGCGAAACGATGAAATCATCGATCCTGCTGTCGCTGCCGAAAGGATGATCGCAGTAAGGGCAGCGCGAAAATCCCTCCAGGTCGGCGGGCTGAAGTTTCTCACCGCACCGGGGGCAGATCAGAAGATCCTCCGAGAACCGAAGCGGCTCCGGTTTGTTTTTCCGTCCCATGGCGGGCGGTCCCCCTTTCCGCAAAACACCCGTTCGCCCCGTCTCCCGCGCCGAACGGGGGAGACAGAATCACAATATACCGCGCCGGAGAGAGAAATCCAAGTCCCGTTCCGCGTAAAAAACGGCTTTTCGCTCTTATTCCGCGGGTTCCCGCTCCTCCATCCGTCGGGCGGCGTACTCGATCGCCAGCACCAGGAGGAGTCCCGCCAGCGCCAGCGCCAGCGCGATCCCGAATTCGCCCGAAGCGGGATCGGGCATCAGGTTGGCGTTTTCGATCCTGCCGCCGATCTTCCACGGCCACACCTTGCGGAGCGACCCGATCATGAAGCCGATCAGGAGCGCGATGGTGACGTCGTGAAAGCGCCGGAGCAGCCACGCGAGAAGGCGGATGAAACCGGCGATCCCGATCACCACCCCCAGCGCAAAAAACGCGAGGATCGTCAACTGGCGCAGCGGCTCGACGCCGCTCTTCAGCTGGTGGACCGCGTTGAGCACATAATCGTATCGGCCCATCAGAAGCAGGATGAAGCTGCCGGAGATCCCCGGCAGGATCATCGCCGAAATCGCAACCGCGCCGCAGAGCACCAGATACCACACTCCGTCGGGCGGGGTCCGCACCTGCGACAGGCCGACGACGATCCATCCGGCGGCTCCGCCCGCCAGCAGCGCGGCGATCCGGGAGAAACTCCACGCGGAGACCCGGCGGAAAACGCAGACGATCGACGCCGCGACCAATCCGAAAAAGAATCCGAGGATCCACGAAAGGCGGTGTTCCAACATCCACTTGAGCGGGGTGGAGAGCGCGGCGATCGCGGTCAAGATGCCCAGCCCGAGCGTGAGAAGAAACGCCCACGGCAGTGTGCGCAGCGCCTCCCGCCAGCGCAGGGTGCAGAGCATACGGACCGCTTCGGGCGAGGTACAGCGGCGGATCGCGTCGATCAAGCCGTCGTAGATCCCGAGAATGAACGCCATCGTGCCGCCGGAAACCCCCGGCACGATGTCCGCCGCGCCCATGATGAATCCGGCGATGTAAAGCCGCAGACGGCGGCGGAGTTCCCGCAGTTCCATGATGTGACCGAGGCTCCGCGCCGGGTTACTGCATGCGTCCGAACTTCGGCAGACCGCGATCGACCTCCTCGTCGGGATAGAAGGCGGTGCCGTCGGGCTTCACCAGCCGACAGGTCATGAAGATCAGCAGATTGGTCTTCTCGCTCTTGTTGTACTTCGAGCGGAAGAGCCGTCCGATCAGCGGAATGTCTCCGAGAATCGGAATCTTGTCGTTGACGATCGTGGAGCTGTCCTGCGCGATGCCGCCGAGCACGATCGTCTCGCCGTCGTAGATCAGCACTTCGGTCGAGAGGTTGCGTTCGTTCAGGATCGGCATCTTGTAGTATTCGCCGTCGATGCTGCCGCCGGAGTCGACGGTACGGGCGTCGAAGACCATCCAGTCGGAGAAGCTCTTGATCGGGAAGGAGATCGGCACGCGGATCAGTCGGCGTTCCTTATCCTCGAGCACCGGACGCACCTTGAAGGTGACGCCGAGTTCCTGCTCGTTGTCGAGCGTCGGCTGCGGGTCGGCGCCCTGCATCACCCAGCCGCGGACCACGTCGTCCGCCTGCTCGGTATCCATCGTCTCCCAGCTCGAGGGATAGTAATGGGTCTCGGTCATCTGCACCGAAGCCTCCTGACCGGAGAGCGTCGTGATCCGGGGGCTGGCGAGCACGTCGCCGCTGTCCGCCCAGTCGAGGGCGAACATGTTCGCGGTGATCTTGGTGCCGTCGCGGTTTTCCCAGATAAAGGAGTAGGTGGAGTCTTGCGTCGGCGTCGTCTTGCCGACGTTCTCCTCGTAGTAATAGCGGAGCAGCTCGTTGGAGTTCTCCTTCACGATCGAAGTGCGCGTAAGCTCGCCGCCCGTCGTGTAATAGGGCTGCTTGGAGTTGATCGACAGCTGCCAGTTGAAGGCGAGTTCGTCGAGGTCCTTCTGGGTGATCTCGATGAACTTGAGCTGAAGCTGGATCATCGGCTCCTGATTGTCGAAGAGGTCGTGGATCACCTCTTCGATCTTCTTGAGGTTGTCGATCGTGTTGGTGGCGACCATGCGGCTGATCCGGCTGTCGTAGAAGATGTTGGAGCCGGGAGGGAACTTCACGCCGTTGGAGATCAGGTCCTTCTTGATCGCTTCGCTGTTCTGGTCGGAGATCATGATCGGGAAGAGCCGGGTCCGCATGTCGTTCGCCATCTCCTCGGGACGCGCGATCACCACCGCGTAGTCGTCGATGCGGTAGGCGAGCTTCGTGACCTTGCAGAGCTCCTGGATCGCCTTGAGGAGCGGTTTCTTGCGGATGTCGAGGTTGACCAGCGTCTCCTCGAGCGGCGGAGCGGCGGCGGCGGCGTTCTGATCGCCGTTCGCGGCAGGCGCGGGAGCGGGAGCGGGAGCGGCGGCGCCGCCCTCCCCGCCTTCCTGCTGTCCGCCGGCGGGACGGTTCCGGTTGGTCTGGAGGATGATGTTCACCGCGCGCTGGTTGGGATCGAGCTGACGGCTCTGGTCGCGGAGATACTTGACCGCATCGCCGAGGGTCACCTCGTTGAAATTGATCCGGTCGATGATCATCGACTCCAGCTTCTGGTGGAGCGAGTTCGCGCCGCCGTTCTCCTTCTTGGCCCGGGGCGAACCCGCGATGATGTTCTTCGCCTCGGAGCTGGCGCTTTCAGGCAGGATCGGGATCGCGTACTTCCACTCGACCTCGGTGATCGAACGGCGATGCTCGTTGACGTAGCGCTGATTGCCGATCTTGCCGATCCGGTCGTTGACCGCCTGAAGACACTGCAGCGCGTCGGCGTCGTAGGGATTGATCAGCAGGACCTCCTCGAACTTGCGCTTGCCGGGGATCAGCTCTCCGGCGGCGATCAGCTTGCGTCCCTGCTCCATCAGCACCTGGACCTGATAGGTCTGCACCTTGTGGTTCGGGAGCAGCCGGTCCGTGCCGGTGCGTTCCGCTTCGAGGGCGCGTTCGCGGTAGCCCGAATAGCGGTCGATCGCCGCCTGAAGCTCCTCCGCCTGTTCCGGGCAGTATTTCATCGCCTCCTTGCAGAGCTTGATCGCCTCTTCGATCTCGTTGCTCCGCGCCAGCTCGTCGGCGCGGCGCAGCGCCTCCTTCGCCTGGGCGTAGTAACACTTGGCGATCTGCTTGCGGCAGAACTCCGTCTTGTCGCGGAAGATCACGCCGTTGCTGTATTTGTCGAACTCCTTGATCGCGGCGATGTATTTCTGGACCGCGGGCATGTATTCCCCGTCCGCCTGAAGCCGGTTGCCTTCGCGGACGAGAGCTTCCGCCTTGCTCTGGACCTCCCGTCTGCCGAGATTCTCGCGCGAGATCGTCTCCTGCATCGCGGGAGTGATCTCCGCGGCGGAGAGGATCCCGCAGACGACAACCGCCGCCGCGGAGAGGAACACCTTGATCTTGCTGTATTCCATAGTGCTATGATCTCCGATATTGGTGCATTAACGTTTGAAGTCCGGCTGCGCGGTGTTCTTGCCGCGGAGGATCGGAATGCCGTTGTAATCGACCAGCCGCGCGGTGACGAAGATCAGCAGATTGGTCTTCTTGGAGTTCTCCGCCTGCGACTGGAAGAAACGGCCGACGACCGGCAGATCGCCGAGGATCGGGATCTTGTCGGTTCGGGTCGTCACCTGATTGTTGACCATGCCGCCGAGAACGACGGTCTCGCCGTCGTAGACGTCGACATTGACCGACATGATGCGTTTGGCGATCACCGGCCGCCAGACGTCGAAAACGTAGTCCTGCTGCACGGGATCGTTCCCCGGCGAGAGGACCTGTCCCTTGATCCGCACCTCGTAGCTGTCGCGCCCGATGTAGTCGGTGATGTTCGGCTTGAGTTCCAGCCGGATCGTGTAGTTGTCGGGAAGCACCGTCGGCTTCGCGTTGAAGGAGACGCCGTAGACTTCGCCTTCCTCGTTGAAGGTCGGTTCCGGCGGAGTGATCGTCACCCGGCTCGAACCGTTGTTGACCTCGACATCGACCTCGGCTTCATCCCAGCTCTCGGGGAAGTAGTAACGTTTGCCGAGGGTCACGCTCGCCGCGACGCCGTCGCTGGTCAGCAGCTTCGGCGCGGCAAGACTTTCGGTGCGGGTGTTCTGGCACAGCGCGTTGATCGTCAGCTGAATGTTGAGCGGAAGATCGGAGCCGAAGGGATGCCGGGAGCCGAAGATCGCCGGGAAGATGTTGAATCCGTTGACCAGCGCGGTGTTGCCGACGCCGGTGACATCCTGCCCGCCGCGGAGCATCGCGAGCGCGCCGCCGACCACGGCGCTGGCGCCCTGCCCGGCGACCCAGCCGACGCTGCCGCTCTGGAGCGAACCGGAGTTGGACATATTGCTGGTCCCGATCTTGCCGAGGGTCCAGTCGAAGCCGAGTTCCTGAATGTCCTGTTCCGAAATGATCAGGCTGCGGATCTCGATCAGCACCAGCGGCTTCTCGATCGTGGAAAGCTGACGCATCAGCTCTTCCATGCGGCGGATCCCCTCGCGGGTGTTGGTGACGCTCAGGAGTCCCGCCTGCTCGTTGTAGCTGATCGAACTCTCCGGCGCGAAGTAGACGCCGCGGCTGGAGAAGTACTTCTTGAGCATCTCCTCGGTGACTTTCTGCTTGGCGCTGCTCGCGGCGGAGGAACCGCCCGCGGCGGTGAGTCCGCCGCCCCCTTCGCCGCCCCCTTCGCCGCCCCCTTCGCCGAGCGCGGCGGGCGCGGCGGCGACGCTGGTATCGCCGCCGGCGTCGCTCAGGATCCGCCCGATCAGATTGCCGCGGACCTGGAAGCGGTGGGTATCCATTTCGTCGACGTCGACGCCGATGAAGATGCTGTTCTCATCGACGCGGAACTTCAGCCCGGTCGCCTGACAGATGTAACGGAGAAGTTCGCCGAGCGGCATGTCGTTGAGGCTCATCGTGACCCGGATCCGCTCCGCGTCCTCCGGCCGAAGTCCAGAGTTGATCACGATGCCCTCGTGATCGGGGTCGTATTCGGAGTTGCGGTTGTTCAAGAAGCGCAGCACCGCCAGGATCTCGGCGTCGTTGAACTCGAAGCGCGGATAGATGATCCGCGACAGCTTCGCATACGCCGCCTGATTGCCGCCGCTCTTGACCTCCGCCGCCATGACGTCGCTCCTTCCGTTGCTGCGGGAGAAGACCGGCTCCGCCCACTGCCACTGGGTGAAGGCGTTGACGCCGACCATGTTCGCCTGATGGCGGCGCATTCCGTAGTTGTAAAGCACCTGATAGAGCCTGCCGCCCAGCGCGATCGCATCGCTGTCGAAGGGATCGAGGATGAAGACCTGTTCGACCCGGCTCAGCGCCTCCTCGTAACGCTTCGCGTTGAAGAAGGTATTCGCCTCGCGGAGCAGTTCGCGGATCTTCGCCTTGCGCTGATCGTAATCCGCGCCCTTCGCCTGCTCGAAGCTCATATCCTTCCGGACCGAGGCGTTGGACGCCATGTCGCGGCAGAAGGCGACGAGATCCGACGCCTCTTCCTGAAGCGCGGTATCCGCGAGACCTTCCAGACCGGCGATCTCGCGCGACGCCAGCGCGATCTTGACCGCTTCGTTCGCGAGGTTGCCGCCGTCGATGTAGCGCTTGTCGGCGGCAGCGACGCGGGCGCGGCGCAGCAGATCGCGTCCCCAGGCGTGGCGGAAGCGGCGGGTTTCGCGCCGGACCGCGTCAAGCCGGGATTTCGAGACGGAACTCGAGATGCCGCTGTTCTCTATGTCCAGTTCGGCGAGGACCTGCTCCATCAGAGCGCACGCCTTCTCGTATTTCTTTTCGGCGAAAAGTTTGCGCGCCTCTTCGATCCGTTTGTCCTGCGCGGCGTAAACCGCGCGGCGGCTCTCGACCTTCTTTTCGGCGACCGTCGCCGCCGGTGCGGATTCCGCAGCCGCCAGCACGCCGGTCAGACAAAGCGCCATCGCCCCCGCCATCAGGCGGAACGGCGCGATCCTGTGCAGATCCATTCTGAACGTCTCCCGAAAGTTTTTTGTAAGTTGTTGTTTATCTTCAATCGTTTGTTTCGATCATCGGACGAAATCGCGTTTCACGCCGATCTTCCCGCCGTCCCGCCGTCTTCCGGCGGCGACGGTTTCACCTGCCTCGCGCCGGCGGAGCATCTCCGCCCGCGGGGGTTTCCAGCGGATGCGTCACCCACATCTCCTCGGGGATCGCGCTCTTCTCGGTAACGACCATCCTCTTCTTGCGCAGATCGAATTCGGGGTCGGCGCCGCCGCGCGAGGAGCGATTCATCAGCACCGCGGTCTTCGCCTCCTCGTCGACGCTCTTGAGCACCAGCTTGGCGATGCCGGTGCGCCGGTCGCCGATGGAGAATTCGTCTCCGGACCGCAGCACGAAGGTCGGACGCTTGCCGTTTTCGTCGGGCAGCACGCCGACGTCTTCGAGGATCAGGCGGCGGTCGGAGCTGAACGCGGTTTCGCCGACCTTGACGACCAGCTTGTCGGGAGTCGGAGTCCTGCCGTCCTCGCCGGGATAGACGACCTCCTCCAGAAAGAGCAGCGATTCATCGACCATCTGCTCCTCCTTCGGGGCGTCGTCGGCGGCGACATGCGCGTTCTTCTTCGCCTTGAGGCGGCGCTGGCGGAGTTCGATATCGACGATCTTGTATTCGCGTTTTTCGATCGGAACGGTGCTGCCGAGCATTTCGATCCGCGTCTTCTCGACCATTTTCCCCTGATAGTTGCGGGAGGTCAGGTTGAGCTGGATATCCCACTTCTTCTTGTCTTTGCTGTTCTGGGTGTTGAGCGCGCTGAACTTGAGCGGCAGGGGCACCCGGTCCATCCCGGCGAACCGGAGCCGCATCCACAGCGGCGGATGGCTGAGGGCGTTGACCGGATTGTATCCCTGCTCGACCTCGAAGAGGTTGGAAAATCCGTCGCCGTCGTTGTCCTGCAGCGCATCGTCGGGATTCTCCGCGTTGAGACCGTATTTCTTCTCGTCGGCGTCCTTGATGCCGTCGCCGTCGCCGTCCTCGGCGGTCCGGATCCCGACCCGCGAGACCGGACGCTCGGGCGGCGTCGGCAGCGGCGGCTGCCCGTCCGCCCGCGCCTTGCTGTTCTGGCACTCGAAGATGCACCGGTGGGTCTTCAGGAAGCAGAAACGGTAGGGAATGATGCTGCCGCAGTAGGGGCAGCGCGCCATTTCGAAGGTCTGCACCAGATCGCTGCTGTAATCGCTGCAGTCGGCGCTGCGCTTCGTCGAGACCGCCCAGCGCGGCGCGGTCGCCGTCGCGAATTCGTTGATCCGAAACGCCGGATCGGCGGGATCCCGCTGCTGATAGTCGGCGGTGAAATGGGGGATCCGCAGGTGGGAATCCTTCACCTCGCGGGTGCGGTTGATGATGCTCAGAACGTGGAACATCGTGGCGATGAAGGTCAGCGCCAGTCCGAGCAGAATCAGCTTTTCATAATGTCGTTTCAAAAATTCCACGGAAAAGTTCTCCCTGCAAGATCTTACCGGTTGAGCACCACATAGTCGATATCGAAGACCGCGCGGAAATCGCGGCTCCCGCCGATCAGGATCTCACCGTATCCGTAACGTTTTTCGACCGGCAGCCCCGCCTGACGCCTGAGGAATTCCTTCATTCGTTCGGCGTCCTCGCGCTTCTTCTTCGCCGCCTCCTCCGCCGCCTTCGCCTGATCCTCGGCGGCAGTCGCCGGGGCAACCGCGGCGCGACCGCCCCGGCGGCGTCCCCGAACGGGCGCGGCGGAGGAGGTCTCATCCTTCTTCTGCGGGGTCTTCGTCTCGCTCTCGCTCGACTCGGTGAGCGTGAAGAGCGACGCGGCGCGGTTCTCCTCGGCGTAGAGGAAGACCGAACGCACGATGTAGATGCGGCGGTCCTTGTAGGCGTTGGCGAGCTTCACCGCGACATCGCGGATCGCCTCCATCGGACCGGTGGCGACGATGGTGTAGTGATAGACCGAAAACGAACCGGAGCCTTCGACGCTGCCCTTCCATCCTTCGTTCGCCGCACCGTTGCGGATCCTGATGTCGTGAATGACCTTCAGCAGCGGTTCCTTGGGATTCTTGGGATCGTTCGGCTCCTTGAGGCGGATCAGCATGTCGTGAATGATGTTCATGTGATCGAGCAGGATCGGATAATCCGCCACGGCGTAACTCCCGGCGGCGTCGCTCGGGAATCCGAAACGGTTCGCCTGCTCGGTGAGGTCGATCTTGCCGTCCAGCGCCTCGTTGACCCGCTGCCGGAATTCGTTGAAGATCCGCTGCAGCTCCTCGGGACGCCCCTGCAGATGCCGGGGAATCCCCATCGCGCTCAGCAAAATCTCATCGACGTTGTTGGTGTTGATGACCTCGAAGGTATGCTCCTTCGCCAGCGCGGCGAAGGCCTCGGTCCCCTTCTTCCAGTTGGGGTAATTCGGGCGGAACTTGCTGTCGAGAAAATAGTTCTGCTGCGGATACTGGGTCGCGGGGATCTGGTCCCACCCCTCGTGGAACTTCGCAATGAAAGTCGCCTCGGTCAGAACTTCGGGAGCCTTGACTTCCTCTCCCTCTTCGCCCTCCTTCTTCTTCGGCGGGGCGGGAGGAATTTCGGGACGGATCGCCGCGATGAAGGCGTCCACCGCCGGCTGCATGGGACGGCCGAAATGGGAACGGAGTTCCGCGGAACTCTTCCGGTAAAGTTCGATGTCCGACGCGATGCGGGGCTTGTTCTCGTCGACCGGCTTCGGAGTCTGCTTGCCGATGGTGACGATGTCGTCGCGCAGTTTGTCGATGGTGTCGAGCACCGAGGCCATCTGCACATACTCGATCAGTGCGAAAATCATCAATGCGACCGCGACGGCGCCGGAAACCGCAAAGACCGCGACCAAAAGCATGTTGTGTTTGACGAATCTGTTCACGACGGGTCACTCCGGTTATTTTCTGATCGGCTCCCTGAGCCGCAGAAAGATTTCAAAACAACTGAGATTGTTGACCTTGCGGTTCTCGCCCAGCACCCACTCCTCGGTGAAATGCCGGGAATTCTTGAGCTTCGACTCCAGCTGCGCCTCCAGCCGCTGATGACCCGGCAGCGAGAGCGTGTAGCCGACCAGATGCAGCCGCTTCACTTCGCGGAGATCGGGGATGGCGGCGGAACTGCTTCCCGCTCCGGCGGCGGCGGATCCGACGGCAAGGAAGGGATTCCCGCCCGCGGGCTGCTGCGGCTTGCCGCCCCCTTCGGCTGCGGCGGGCGCGTCGGAGGGATCGCCGACCCCTTCCAGCACGACCAGCCACATCGTGTCGGGGATCATCGTCTGGAGCTCCTCCAGCATCTCGAACCATGCGTTGCGCTTCTTGAGGATCTCCGCCGCCTCGTTGTATTCTCCGGCGGCGCGGTCGCACTGGGTCTTGAGCTCCTTGATGTCGTTCATCTTGGCGGTGATGCGCTTGACTTCGCGTTCGACCCGCTTGGCACGCCGGCCGTCGAAGTCGAGCAGCTTGCTCACCCCGAGCGCGAAAACGCTCAGACAGAGCACCGCGACCCCCGCCGAAATGTAGAAGAAGGGCTTGCGGCGGTCGAGATCGCGCTGTTTCCGGATCAGTTTCGGCACCAGCGAGATATCCACGGGGCAGACGGTGACGCTCCGCAGACTCATGCCGATCAGCTCCTGGAACATCGGCGCGACCAGCTGCAGTTCCTCGCGGTTGACCGAGGGACTGATCGCGATCGCTCCGAAGCAGTTGAGATAGCTCACCGGCAGACGCAGCTTTTCCTGGAAGAAGTCGGTGACATAAAGCATCGTCGAGCCGCCTCCGGCGAGCAGCACCCGGGTCGGAGCATTGCCGCCGTGCATCGCGCGCCACACGTTGACCGAACGGCTGATCTCGCCGTGGAGACGGGTCATCACGCCGCGGGCGATCTTCGAGATCGTCGACTCCAGCGCCGATTCGGAATCCTCGTAGGCGCCGCCCAGCGCGACGAAACCGTGGCGGATCTTCAGCTCTTCCGCCTCTTTGTTCTCCATGCCGAATTCGCGGGCGACGCCGAGGGTGACCGTCTCGCCCGCGATCGGGATGCTGCGCATGAAGATCCGGTTGCGGTCGCAGATCACCAGCGAAGTGCAGCTGAAACCGATGTTGACCAGCAGCACGCATTCGTCATCGCGCACCTGCTGCGCCGCTTTCGCGGCATTGAAGAGCGCAACCGGCGCGATCTCGACCGACAGGATCTCCCTGCCCGAATCCTCGATCACGTTGGTGTAGGCGCTGATCTCCTCGCTCTTGACCGCGATGAACAGCGCTTCGTACTCCTCGTGGGGATCGGTCACTTCGTGCGTGGAGCCGTCTTCGTCGGATTCGACGCGGGTCTCCTCCCACTGGTGGCGGATCAGCTGATAATCCCACTCGACTTCGCTCATCGCGTAGGGGACCGCCTGACGCGCCTCGTACTCGACCACCCGGCTGATCGCCGAACGGTTCCCCAGCATCGGCGGCAGCTTGCTCAGTCGCTGGAAGGAGGTCTGCGACGAAAGCGAAAGCCGGACCCCGCGGGCGGTGAACTTGTGTTCCGCCAGCATCTCGTGGTAGACCTGCAGAAAACTCGGAGCGTTTTCATCCGTTCCGGAGGGGTCGAAACGGCGGAATCCGAACCCGGTAAGGGTGATCGCACCCCCCGGTGAAAATGCGAATTCCGCCATTTTGAGGTTGCCCCCGCCGACGTCGATCGTCAGAACCCTGTCTTCCTTAGCCATGCTTCTTCGCTATGTTGGATTTATGATTTCGTTCTCTTTCGTAACCCGTTCATTTGCGCGGCGCCTTGCGGGGGATCCGCGGCGGCGCACCGCCGCCCGCGGAGGCTCCTCCGACGCTCTCGGGAACCGAAGGCGCATCGATCCCGGCGGGCCGGACCCGCTCGTAATAACTCTCTGGCTGGTAGCGCCACGGAGTGAGATCGCGCGAAAGCACCGCTCCTTCGACCACCCGGCTGCCCGCCGCGCGGAAAGCGCGGGTGAACGTGGCGGCGTCGCAATTGAGATAGGCGCGGCCGAGGAGGTCGCCGCCGCCGTTGCGGAAGACCGCCTCCACCCGGATCTGAGATTTGTTGACTGCGGTTCCCTGAAGAACGCCGGGAGCCGCCGAAACATAGCGGTCGAGCAGAACGGGAGGGATCGCCATGAGCGCGGAGTGGGTCCGCCCGTCGAGACGGATCGCCCAGAATTTCGACACCCCGGTGAACGCGGTGAACTCCCGGACGCCGGGCCCGGGACAGACCAGCCTGACCGTCAGCGAAACGTCGTCGCACCACGAATTGCGCGAGGAGGAGGAGGCGAGCGCCGGAATGAATTCGACCCGGACGACCAGCCAGTAGCTGTTGACGTACTTCTGGCGATTCCCGTAGGTTCCGGTCGATTTGAGATTCGGCTCGGGGGCGGATTCCTGACGAAGCTCGATCCTGACCTTGGAGAAGACTTCTTTCCCCGCCGCGGCGGCAAGCTCGGACGGAACGACCGTCGCGAGAAGCGCGGCGCCGAGCGCGGATGTCAACCATCGTTTCATCATCAGAACTCCGTCTTCCGTCTCATCATTTCTTCTGCTGCGGCGCGGGAGCGGGGACCGCCGTCTTCGCGGAAACTTCGGTTTTGGCAAGTTCGCGGGCGACGCCGTCGTTCCGCTCTTCCAGCCTGACCCCGTGCCCGATCAGCGCCGCGAGCACGAGCGCGATCACGAAGAAGATCGCCGTCATCACCACGGTCGCCTTGGTCAGATGGCTGCCCGCCTTGCCGCCGAAAACCGACTCGCCGACGCCGCCGAAAGCCGCCCCCATGCCGCCGGACTTCGACGGCTGGATGAGAATGATACCGATCAACAGCAGCGAAATCACCACGGTCAGCGCGTACAAAAAGACCACAAGAATCGGCACTTGCATCACCTCAACAGTTACGACCCGCCCATCGCGCTCCGCCTTCGGCGCAGAGCGATGAACCGATCTTCACACTTCCGATCCGGCGCCCGTCTCCGGACGCCGACTCCGCCGGACGCCGCGATCCGGCGTCCTGAACATGACCATATCTTACTAAAGCATCAGCACGGCGAAAAGTCAAATCGCTGACGGCGGAAACCGGAATTTTTTTCCGAAAATCCGGCTCCCGCTCCTCCGCGCCGCGCTTCCGAAATCACTTCCCCAGCGCTTCGCGGATCAGCTTCACGAAGCTCTCCGCCTTCAGCGCCGCGCCGCCGATCAGACCGCCGTCGATGTCGGGGCAGCCGACCAGTTCGCGGGCGTTTTCGGGCTTCATGCTGCCGCCGTACTGGATCCGCAGCGCATCCGCGACCGCCGCGCCGAAGAGCGAAGCGAATTCCTTGCGGATGAAACGGTGGGTCGCCTCGGCGATCTCGGGAGTCGCGGTCAGACCGGTGCCGATCGCCCAGACCGGCTCGTAGGCGACCACGACCTGCGCCATCGCCGACGGTTCGATCCCGGCGAAACCGCCCCGGATCTGCTGCGCGAGCACCACTTCGGTGCGGTCGCCTTCGCGCTCTTCCTTGAGTTCGCCGATGCAGACGATCGGACGAAGCCCCGCGGCGAGCGCCGCCTTGAGGCGCGAATTGACCGTCGCATCGGTTTCGCCGAAGTACTGACGGCGCTCGCTGTGACCGATGATAACATACTCCGCGCCGACGCTCTTGAGCATCTCGGCGGAGATCTCGCCGGTGAACGCGCCGCTCGCCGCCCAGTGGACATTCTGCGCGCCGACCTTGATCGCCGAACCGCGCAGCGCCTCCGCCACCGCCGGGATCGCGGTGAAAGGAGGACACACCACGACATCCGCCTCCGCGAAAATCTCCGCCGGGAGCTGCGCGCGCAGCTCCGCCGCCAGCGCGGCGCCCTCGGCGGGCAGTTTGTTCATCTTCCAGTTCCCGGCGACAATGACTTTTCTGCTCATCTTTCCATCCTTTTTTGTGACGGATCCCATAGGAATCGAGTCGTATTTCACAAGCAGCACAAGACACTCCGGTCCGAGAACCGGGTGTAAAGCACGACTTTATAATTTATCACCGCGGAGAAGGTTTTTCAAGCGCCTTCTCCGTTTTCGCGTCGATTCCGCCTTTTTCATCCGTTCTTCCGCGGTGCCCTCCGGGGGCGTGTTCCGATTTCTTCTTCCACGTCACGCAGAGCGCCTGCGCGCGGACAGCGCGCTTCCAGACGATCCACAGACCGAAGGCTCCGGAACTCGACTCCCGGCAGCTGAAGTCCTCGATCGCATCGCCTTTGAGTCTGCGGTTCGCCTTGTCGAACATCCGCCGCATCGCCTTCCAATCGACCTGATGAGTGAAGAGGTCGTACTCGCGGCGGTTCGGGCGGCGCGGACTCCCCGACCAGAGGGGGATCCAGTAAAAGAGGTAGATGCCGGTATTCATGCCGTGCAGCACCTTCCGGATCGGATGCCCTTCGCTGCTGCACTGCCCCGGGTCGGGATCGGTCATGCGGAAGGTGGAGGTCACGCAGCCGGAAGGCAGCAGAAACAGCACCGCCGCCAACAGAAAAACGCCGCGCCGCAGGAGGGCTTTTCGGCGGAAGCGGCTCATTTCTTTTCCTCCGTGCCGATCCCGGCAAGGCTGCGGCGGACCTCCTCGACGCACTGCTCCATCGCCTTGCGCATCGCCGCCGTCATCGCCTCCGGGGAATCGCCGGCGACGGGGACCCGGGATTCGGCATGGACGACCCGGGTTGTCTGGCTGTGGCGAAGCTCGAAATCCGCCGCCGCCACCGCCGCGCCGCGCTCGAAGTCGAAACGGGTGAGGGTGCAGCTCACGCGCCACGTCGAAACCTCCGCCGTCTTCGACGCGGGACTCGGCATCCAGCGGAAGAAGGCGCGTTCCATCAGCAGTTCGGGGGAATCCAGCCAGCGGATGTATTCGTCGTTGCCGATCTGACCGTTCTCCCGCCGGATCATGAAACGGCGTCCGCTCCCCGACACGTTGCGGAAGACCCCGTAGAAGACCGGGACCGGCGCCTCCTTGCCGCGGTCTCCCGAAACGGGATCGAACTCCGCCGTCTCACGCACCGAATTCTGCCAAAAGATACATCCGCCGCCGGTAAAAAGCAGCGTCGCACCGACCATCATCGCCGTCAAATGGAATTTCATCGCCGACACACTCTTTCTTCTGTTTCTCCCGGATGGGGCTCTGCCGCCCCGGCCCCGGCAAACCTCCGGTCCCCGCGGGACGGATCCCCCGCGAACGACACGCCTTTTCTTTAATGAATATACATCCCGCCGCCCCGTATTGCAACCGAAGAGGCGTTCTTTTCCGCGTCTTGCGCGCCGTGCGTTCACGGATTCCGGCGCCGGCGCTCCCGCACGATCAGCCGTTTCAGCACCGAGACCTGTTCCCGGAGCATCCGGTTTTCCTGCTGCAGGCGTTCCAGTTCGGCGGAACCGTCGCGGCGGAAGCGTTCGGCGGCGATCCTCCGGTAATCGGCGGCGGAGGCGCGTCCCGGAGCGCCTTCGGGGGTCAGCCGCAGATATTCGTCGTAATGGTAGAGCGCCTCGACCGGCAGCTCCAGGGATTCGTCGCAGAGCGTCGCCAGCCGCAGGTGGACCGCCGCCGCCCGGGGATGTCCGGCGAGGAGCCGCCGATAGAACGCGCGGGCGAGAGCGGGATCGTTGTGTTCGCGGTAATACTCCGCCTTGAGCAGCAGCGGATGACGGGGGGAGACCGCGCCGTCCCGTCTGCCGCATCCGCCGCCGAGGAGGAGCGCCGCGGCGAACGCCGCCGCAGGCAGGACGCGCAGAATCCGGCGCAGCACCGCGAGTCCGCAGATCGCCGCCGTTTCGAGACGCAGCACATGGGGACCGAGATTGAGCGGCAGCGCGCCGGAGGAGGCGAAACGCTCCTTCTCCTCGGGCGTGAATCCCCCTTCCGGACCGACGAACCACGCGACGCGGTCGTTCTTCGCGGCAAGTTCCGCGGGGAAAGGCGCCGCCTCGACTGCGCCGTAGCAGCACAGCGCGCCGGAGGCGATCTCGCCGTCGAGCACTTCGGCGAAGGAACGCGAGGGACAGATCCGGGGCAGGTGCGGATTGCCCGACTGCTTGCACCCCTCCCGCAGATGCAGCTCCCACCGTTCTCCCGGTTCCGGTTCGGCGACGCTCCGGGCGAAGCGCACCGGCCGGATCTCCGCCGCGCCGACCTCGACCGCCTGCGTCAGAAGCTGATCGAGACGGTTGCGGCGTGGCATCGCGCAGCAGAGATGGAGTTCGGGCGCTTCGGGCGCGACCGTCTCGCGGCGCAGCACTTCGAGGCGGCGCCCCGGACGCACGACGGCGACCGCCCTGACGCCGCGGCCGTCGAGCAGCGTCACTTCGTCGGAGGGAGCGGCGCGGAGGACACGGAAAAGGTGTTCCGCCTCCCTCGCCTCCAGTTCCGCCGGAGATCCGGGTTCTCCGATCGTTTCGCAGAAGAAACAGCGCATCATGCTCCTCCGGGGTCGTTCGTCTTATCGGTTCCGCGTCTCAATATACCGCGGCAACGCTCTTTTTTCAACGGGGGATGCCGGAGGATGATTTCTGAGGATGTCCCCCGGATTCTTCGGCGGGACGCGGAAAGACGCGCCGGGAATTTTGGAAGGGACGTCAGAAAAGTTCGACGACCGCCGCGAAGCGGGTGAAGATCAGGGTGCAGCGGATCTCGCCGGGAGCGATCCCGAGGAGTTTCGCCAGCGCCGCGCGGTAACAACGCATCTGTCCGGCGTAATGGGCGCTCAATCCTGCGAGCGTTCCGCTCCGGTTGCTCTTGTAGTCGATGATGCGCGCCCGCAGGACGGCTCCGGCGGCGGCGCGGCGGATGTGGACCCGGTCGAAACAGCCGGTAAGCTGCACCTTCTCCCCCGATTCCGGATCGTCGATCAGCACGTCGAACGGGCGTTCCCGCCACACTTCGTCGGCGCTTTCATCGACGACGGCGAGGATTTCCGAGGAACTCCGGCAGCGCAGCAGTTCCGCCGCGATCGCGGGGTCGGCGGGCGGCGGAGCCGTCTCCAGACGGTCGACCGAGGCGAAATATTCGTGGAGGCGGGTGCCGAAATCGGTCCCGCCGTCGCCGTGATCGGGAAGCGAGAAGAAAAGGCGCGGCGTCTCCTCCGCTTCCCGCGAAGGAGTGACGCGGCGCGGCGACGGACGGGGAACTCCCGTCGGCGGCGCGAGCGGCGCCGACGGCGGGCAGGCGGCGTGTTTCGCGGGCGCCCGCCAATCCCCGCCGAAAACGCGCGACAGCACCCGCACTCCGCCGATCCGCCGCGCCGGCAGCGGAAGCTCGGGCGGACAGAGGGCGGAGAAGGTCCCCTCGAAGAGCGCGTCGCCGAGATACCACGACTCCTTCGGCAGTTCGGAAATCATGCGGCGCTGAAACGATTTGGTCGTCTTGAATTCCGGATGGAAAAAGCGCATCTTCTCCTTCGTCGGCGGCGGCAGGATCACCACCGTCTCGTATCGGGCGCGGGTCAGCGCCACATAGAGTACGCAAAGTTCCTCGAAGACCTCGTCGGCATGGCGCGCTTCGGCGGCGGCGCGGATCGCGGGGTCGTGGGCGCCCTCGGCGGCGTGGACCCCGAAAAGGAGCCAATCGGGATCCCCCGCCCGCCCGCCGTAAAGCATCCCTCCGTAGGCGGGACGGCGCAGTTCGACGGTGCCCCTGCCCGGTTTCGGCAGCGGGTGGAAGACCACGTCGAAGGTCAGCCCCTTGCTGTGGTGTACGGTGAGCATCCGGAGCGTCCCTTCGCGGGAGACGCCGGTCCGGCTCCGCCGGAGCATCATGTCGCGGAAGACGCGCACCGGAGCGCCGGGCTGAGCGGCGTCGAATTCGGCGGCGGCGGCGAGGAGCAGTTCGAGGTTCGCGGTGTTTTCGGGGGGGACCGGCGCCCCCTCCCCCTCCGCCCGCCGGAAGGCGCGCAGACGGCGGACAAGATCGGTCAGGAAGGGGGCGATCCCGGTGTCGAGCAGCGCGGCGGCGGCGGCGTATTCCTCCGGAGCCGACGGCATGAGCCGCGCGAGACCGGGATACATGCCGACCGCTTCGGCGGCAGCCGTTTCGGCGGGATGGCGCACGGCGATCAGCGCCGCGAGCAGCGCGGAGACGAGGGGATCCCCGGCGATCCTCTCGTTGCCTTCCCAGAGGATGCGGTCGGCGAGTCCGGGATCCAGCGCGACCAGCTCGTCGCGGATGGCGATCCCCTCGCGGGCGCTGCGGCAGAGGATCGCGCAGTCGAGTTTGTTTTCGCGGAAATCGAGTTCGCGGAGCCGGGCGAGGATCAGCCGGGCGGCGGCTTCGGCATAATCCGCCGCGCCGTCGGGATCGGCGAGCGGCGCGAGCACTTCGAAGCGCCCCGGACGATCCGCCGCGCTGGCGTGGGGACGGAAGCAGTGCGGATCGCTCCAGCGGCTCCGGACCGCCGCGGGGATCAGACCGCTCTCCGGAATGATCCTGCCGAAGATCTCGTTGATCGCCGCGCAGATCTCGGCTCCGTAGCGGAAGGAGGCGGCGAGGCTGCGGCACTCCATTCCGGCGGCGGTCTCGCCGATCAGTTTGCTGTCGCCGGAACGCCACCCGTAGATCGCCTGCTTGACATCGCCGACCAGAAAGAGGGAGTGTTCGCCGTCGCCGGGATCGGCGGTCATCGGCTCCAGCACCGACCACTGGGCCCGGCTGGTATCCTGAAATTCATCGAGCAGGAAATGGCGGAAGCGGGAGTTCATCCGGTATTCGATTTCGCGCCGCCACTCCTCGCCGGATCCGTCGCCGCGCGCGAAGGGGTCGTCGTCGCGCAGGAGCTTCGGCAGATCGGCGAACTGGAGCCTGCCGCGCCGCCACAATCCGGCGGCGTAGACGGAGCACCAGCGACAGTACCATTCGCGGAGCGCCGAGGTACGCCGCGCCGCCTGATGGATCAGCAGGCGGCGCCCCTGTTCGATCAGGATCAGGATCGCCTGCGCGGCGGCGGCGGAATAACTCCATCCGGCGGCGAATCCGGCGGGCTTCTCCGCCGGGAAGCCGTCGCGGACGGCGAGAAAACGCCGGAGCACATCGGCTTCGTCGCGGGTGAAGCGGGTGTCGGAAGAACCTGCCTGCGCGCAGCGGGCGAGCATCGGCCGGAGTTTCAGGCGGTAGGCGTCCTTCTCCTTCCAGTCGGGATTCCCGTCGCAGCACCGGAGCGCGCGGTCGAGTTCTCCGCGTTCCGTCGCGTCGAGGTTTTTCCACGGCGTTCCCCAGAGGTCGAAATTCCGCAGCGGATAGAAGGGATCGAGCGCCCGGAGCACTTCGACGCAGACCGCGGAGAGGCTCTTGCGCTCCTCGCCGAACATCATCTCGCGGCATATCGAGGAAAAATCCTCGCCGGAGCCCCCGCCCGAAAAGAGACGGCGGAGCAGTTCGGCGCGCACCGTCTCCTCGCTCTCCTCGGAAAGCAGTTCGGCGCCGCCGGGCAGCCCCAGTTCCAGCGGGAAGCACCGGACGAGATCCATGAAGAAGCTGTCGAGGGTCGAGATGTGGAGCCGGGGCATCTCGCGGACCAGAGTTTCGAGGAGCTTCAGCAGCGTCTCCCGGTCGACGGAAGAGAAGGCGTCGCCGCCGCACTCCTTCCGGAACCCGTCCTTCAGCGCCGCGAGTTTCTCCGGCGACTCCAACGCCCCGCTCAGCATCGTCAGCAGGCGGCTGTAGATCTCGGCGGCGGCGGCGCGCGAAAAGGTCATCGCGGCGAATTCGGAGGGAGCGCATCCCGAAAGCAGCAGCGCGAGGATCCGCAGCGCGAGAATCTGGGTCTTGCCGTAACCGGCGCTGGCGTCGATCGCCAGCGATCCGGGACGCCAGCCGGAACCGGGAAGGAGCATCCTTGCGTCACTCATGATCTCTCTCCTCTCCGGCGGCGGAGAGCCAGAACTCCGGGCTCATTACGGTATCCGGAGCGAAACGGTAGAGCGATTCCGGGGTGCCCGGCAGACTCGGCGGAGCGACCGGCGGCCAGAAGAGGCGCTCCGCGAAGATGCGGCGGAGGAGTTCGTCGGCGCAGAGCAGCGCGGAACGGAAGGTCTCCGGCTCGTCCAGTTCGGGGAATTCCCGCAGCCCGGTCGCGGTAAGTTCGAGCGGCAGATCGAAGTAGGCGGCGGAGATCCGCGCGCCGTCGCCGGGGAGAACGCCTCCGACCCTGCCCCCGGCAAGGAGCAGACGGTAGAGCGGAAGCTGAAGATCGGTCCACTCCCGTCCGCGTCCGGAGCGGACGGGGAGCCCCTCCGCGCGCCGCCACTCCTCGTGAAGCGCCCCGAGGTGGGTCTCGGCGGGGGCTTTCGCCTTGGCGCCGGTCTTGTAGTCGAGGATCACATAGCGCTCCGGCTCCCCGCGATCCGGATCCCCCGGCAGAAAGTCGATGCGGTCGATCTTGCCCTTGAGCAGGATCCCGGCGCGCCAGTCGCAAGGCTCGATTTCCGGGAGCGCGCCGAGGAGAAGCTCCTGCCAGTCGCAGGCGACCGAGGTCTCGGCGCCGACGATCCGCCATCCCGCGGCGCGCCGTTCCGCCTGGACCGCGGCGAAGTAGCGCAGCGAATCGCGCATCAGATCGAGCTGCAGCCGGGGAAGCCCGGCGGGGGCGCCGCCGAACTTCCTCCTGGCGACGGCTTCGAGTTCGGCGAAGCAGAATTCGCGGATGTCCTCCTCCCGTTCCAGCGCGGCGCCGCGCTTCGCGTATTCTTCGAGGACCGCGTGCGTCAGGGTGCCGAACTGCATGTTGTCCATCTCGAAGGCGCGTTCGTCGCATTCGGCGGCGCCGAGGACCTGCTCCAGATAGAAGTGGAAGGGCGACTCCAGATAACGCCGGAACCCGGTGATCCTCATCGTCTTCTGCGGCTCGACACGATGCGGACGAAGCCACGGTCCCGCCGGCGCGGGCAGTGCGGCGTCGGCGGCTTCCAGCAGACGGTCGGAAAAGAACGCCTCCACCCTGCCCGGCAGTTCCTCCTCCGGCACCTGCAGCAGCAGCCGCGGCGGTCGCAGGATGTCGCCCCGTCCGGAGGCGCGTCCGCAGAGAAAACGCAGATCGCGGCTGGCGCACAGTCCGCCGAAACGCAGCGCATCGACCGCGTACCACCGGTCGGCGACGATCATCCCGAGCAGACGCCGCGCCGCCTCGGGGAGCATCGGATCGGCGCCGTCGGAGGGATGGAAGAATTCCTCGTTGCATCCCGCGATCGTCAGACCGCTTTCGCGGCGCCAGTTCAATTCGGCGAATCCGACAAGTTCGATGACCTTCCCCGCCGGCGGCGCGGCAACAGAAAGCTCCGAGAGGCGCATCCGCAGCAGCGCGGCGGCGGTGTCGCGGTCGCCCCCGGCGGCGCGCCGGACTTCGGAGGCGCAGCGCAGCAGCAGCGAAAGCTCCGTCGCGTCGGCGGCTCCGGCGGCGTCGGCGGAGGCGGGACCGATCCTGCCGAGGATCCGGAAAAGCGCATCGACCGGCGATGCGGCGCGGCGCAGCTCCGCGCCCCAGTCGCGGCAGAGCGCGAGGATCCGCCGCAGCGGATCGCGGGTGCAGGCGGCGATCAGACCGCCGAGCGTCGGCGCAAGGGAATCCTTGCGGAGCAGATCCAGTTCGGTCAGCACCTGCCGCCAATCACCGACCGGCAGCATGCGGCAGACGCCGCGGCGGAAACGCTCGAAAGCGAAAAGAGTTCCGACCGCCTCCGCGGAGGGGTCGTCGCTTTCGGCAAGCGAAAGGAGCGACAGCACCAGACGGCTCCACGGCAGGTGGGCGAGCGTACGCGGCTGCGGCCAGTAAAAAACGGGATGTCCTGGCTCCGGATCGGTTTCGCTCAGGCGGCGGAGGGCTTCGGCGACCTCCGGATCGAGAACCCCGAACGCCGCCGGAGGACCCTCCGGAAGCGCCGCAAAGGAGCGGAGCTTGCGCGCCTGCGCTTCGGGCGAAACGAAAAAGCGGACCGTCCGCTCCGCATCGACCGCCATCGGCAGCCGGTGCCAGAACTCCGGTTCCGGGCGCCCCGCCTCGTCGAAGTGTTCCGCGTACTCCTCCGGTGCGTTGATCCAGATCTCGACGGGGATCTCGAGTTTCCGCAGCAGCATCACCGTGCCCCGCTCCAGATGCGGAGAGTCGATCACGATCAGCTTTTCGATCTCCGGCGGCAAGTGCGGCTCTCCGATCGCGGCGAGAACCGCCTCCGCGGGATCGCGGACCCCGGGGAAACGGTGCGCAAGCTCCTGCCGGTAGAGCGTTTCGAGCCGCAGGAACTCCCGGAAGCGGAGAAAACGCCCCTCCCATTCCTCGTCGGGCTCCCGCTTGCAGGCGTCGTCGAAACAGCTCACCGCTCCGGCGAGGCTCCACCCCGCTCCGGCGAGTTCGAGACGGCAGGAGTGAAGACGGCGGGCGGCGGCGAGCCTCAGCGCGGCGTCGCGGACCAGATCGGGAACGACGCGCGCCGGGAAAAGTTCGCGGCACTCCCCGGGACGGTTCGCAAGTTCGCCGCGCAGCACCTCGGACCAGCAGACGAGCACCGCCGGATCGTCCGCCTCCGGCTTCTCCGCACCGGCGGGATGAAGCAACGCTTCGGCGGTCAGCGTGCGGAGCCGGGTGATGCCGCCGCGTCCGTCGAGGGCTTCGAGCAGCGCGGTCCGGAGCTGGCGCCCCGCCTCCGCGGTGGGCAGCACGAGGGCGATCCCGCCGAAGTCGGCGGGATGGCTTCCATCCGCCAGCGGGATCAGCCGTTCGGCGACCTCTTCGACCAGCGGTCGCCGCCAATTCAAAAACACCTGAGAAAGAGCCATCTGCGGGGATCTCCGGACCGGCGGCGTCAGGGGGACGCAACCGGCGGCGCGGACGACGCGCGTCACGCCGGGAGAGGAGTGGAAGTTCAGAAGTTCAGAAGCTCAGGAGTTCAGCAGTTCGACGAGCTTCGGACGGCTCTGCACTCCGGTAAGATCCTGCACCGCCTGCCCGTCCTTGAAGAGGATCAGCCGGGGAAGATTACTCACCTGAAAACGAATCGCCAGTTCCCGTTCCTCGTCGATGTTCACCTTGGCGATCACCGCGGAGGCGGCAGCGGCGGGAGCAGCCTGCTCGAGCACCTTCGAAAGCATCCGGCACGAACTGCACCACGGCGCCCAGAAATCGACCAGCACCACGCCGCTTTTCACCGTTTCGTCGAATTCCGCTTCCTTGATTTCCCGGATCGTCGCCATTCTTTCGTCTCCTCTTGTTGTCGGGCGTCCCGCCGTCGGCAGCACCGCCGCAGTGTGTTTCTTCCACACCATACAGCCGGAAACGCGATTTTTCAACCCCCGCCGTGATGTTTTTCCGCGTTCTCCCGCCGTGTCGCGCGTGGCGATGCCCCTGCCGGAGGACAGACCGATACAAGCCGGGGAATCGCGCTCCGATGTTTTCGGGACTCCTCGCCCTCGAGCTCCCTCGGACGGGCGACGCCCTTCACCGCGAAGATTTCGCCCCTGTGACGCCCCCTTGAATGCGGCGCAACCCGAAGCGAAGCGGAGGGCGCGGAGCATCAGACGGGGGCGGCGCCGCATTTGAGAGGCATGAAATAGCCAACGTTGGCAAAAATATCCGCGGAAGGGTTGAAAGAGCTCCCTTTCGCGTATATATTAGAGCTTTGTGAAGACCGGCACGGAGCCGGTCGGAGAGTTCTCACAACACCCAAACATATTTCATCAGGAGGTCTTCCCCATGAAAGTCGATCTTTCCGGCAAGGTCGCCGTCGTTACCGGCGGCGGCGGCATCCTCTGCAGCGAAATGGCGCGTGCTCTCGCCGGAGCCGGAGCCAAAGTGGCGATCCTCGATCTGCGCGGCGAGAACGCCGAGCGCGTCGCCGCCTCGATCCGCGAGCAGGGCGGCACTGCGGTCGGCATCGCCGCCAACGTGCTCGAAACCGAGAGTCTGAAGGCTGCCGAAGCGGAAGTCTGCGCCAAGCTTGGCGTCTGCGACATCCTCGTCAACGGCGCGGGCGGGAACCATCCGCGCGGCACCACCGGCAAGGAGTACCTCGAAGCCGCCGACCTCACCGCCGCCGCTTCGGGCGTCACGACCTTCTTCGATCTCGATCCCGCGGGGATCGGTTTCGTCTTCAATCTGAACTTCCTCGGCACGCTGCTCACCACGCAGGTTTTCGCCCGCAAGATGGCGGAACGGGGTTCCGGGAACATCATCAACATCTCCAGCATGAATGCGTTCCGTCCGCTGACGAAGATCCCGGCCTACTCCGGCGCGAAGGCGGCGATCAGCAACTTCACCCAGTGGCTCGCGGTCCACTTCTCGCAGGTCGGGGTGCGCGTCAACGCGATCGCGCCCGGATTCTTCCTCACCGACCAGAACCGTTCGCTGCTGACCAACGCCGACGGTTCCCTGACCGCCCGCGGCAACACCATTCTGAGCCACACTCCGATGCGCAAGTTCGGCGTTCCCGCCGACCTCACCGGCGCGCTGCTCTTCCTGCTCGACGACGAAGCGAGCGGCTTCATCGACGGCGTCGTGCTGCCGATCGACGGCGGATTCGCCGCCTTCAGCGGAGTTTAGTTCTCACCAGTCAGGAGATCTTTCGGAATCATGGAAAACAAAGCAGACATCGGTCTCATCGGTCTCGCCGTGATGGGCGAAAACCTCGTGCTCAACATGGAGCGCAACGGCTTCACCGCCGCCGTCTACAACCGCACCACCGAGAAGGTGGACCGTTTCCTTGCCGGGCGCGGCAAGGGCAAGAAGTTCATCGGCTGCCACTCCCTTCAGGAACTGGTCGGCAGCCTCAAGACTCCCCGCCGCATCATGATGATGGTCAAGGCGGGCAAGGCGGTCGATGAACTGATCGCCCAGCTCGAACCGCTGCTTTCTCCCGGCGACTGCCTGATCGACGGCGGCAACAGCTTCTACGGCGACACGATCCGCCGCACCAACGAGCTCAAGAGCCGCGGACTGCTCTTCGTCGGCACCGGAGTCTCCGGCGGCGAGGAGGGCGCGCTCAAGGGACCCTCGATCATGCCCGGCGGAGCGCCGGAGGCGTGGCCGCTGGTGAAGCCGGTATTCCAGGCGATCGCGGCGAAGGTCGCGGGCGGACTTCCCTGCTGCGAATGGGTCGGGAACGACGGCGCCGGACACTACGTCAAGATGGTCCACAACGGCATCGAATACGGCGACATGCAGATGATCTGCGAAGCCTACTGGCTGCTGCACAAGGTGCTCGGACTCGACGCCGCGAAGCTCCACGAGGTCTTCGCCGAATGGAACCGCGGCGAACTCAACAGCTACCTCATCGAGATCACCAGCGACATCTTCACCAAGGTCGATCCCGAAACGGGGCGTCCGGTCGTCGACATCGTGCTCGACACCGCCGGTCAGAAGGGCACCGGCAAGTGGACCAGCCAGAGCGCGCTCGACCTCGGCTGCGCCGCTCCGACGGTCGCCGAAGCGGTCTTCGCCCGCTGCCTGTCGGCGATCAAGGAGGAGCGCGTCGCGGCGGCTCCGGTGCTGCCCGCGGCGGCGGAGAAGTTCAACGGCGATCCCGCGGAGTTCATCGACGCGGTTCGTCAGGCGCTCTACGCCTCGAAGATCTGCTCCTACGCGCAGGGCTTCCAGCTGCTCCGCCTCGCGGCGAAGGAGTACAACTGGGATCTGCACTACGGCGACATCGCGCTTCTGTGGCGCGGCGGATGCATCATCCGCGCGACCTTCCTCGAGAAGATCAAGGCGGCGTTCGACCGCCAGCCCGCGCTGGCGAACCTGCTGCTCGACGACTTCTTCAAAGGCGAGATCGCCCGGTGCCTTCCCGCGTGGCGCAAGGTCGTCGCGCAGGCGGTGATGTCGGGAGTTCCGGCGCCCGCCTTCTCGAGCGCGCTCGCCTATTACGACGGATACCGTTCGGCGTCGCTTCCGGCGAATCTGCTGCAGTCGCAGCGCGACTACTTCGGCGCCCACACCTACGAGCGCGTCGATCAGCCGCGCGGCAAGTTCTTCCACACCGTCTGGACCGAATCCGGCGGCGACACCGTTTCGGGAACTTACAACGCCTGATCCCGGGCTGACTCCGAAACGGAAAACCCCTCCCGCGAACCGGGAGGGGTTTTTTGTTGTCGCGTCACTTCAGATCGTCGTTGATCCGCTGGAGCAGATCGAGGCGCTTCAGGCTGAAGAAGGAGTGGTGGAGATAACGGTAGGAGTTCTCGCGCCCGTAATGGCGGATCATCGCCCGGGTGACCGGGCTGTAAGGCGCGAAGTCGTAGGCGATGCAGAGCAGATTGCCGCAGAAGGTCGATTGGATCGCCCGGGTGAAGTGTCTCCGGGGAGAACGGGGCCCCTCGAAGGCGACGCAGAAGGGCGCGTAGCTCCCGACGATCCCGGTGACCGTCCCCCACAGGATCAGGAACACCGAGCAGAAGACCGCCGCACGGCGTCCGGAGCGGGAACCGCGACGCCACAGCGCCAGCAGAAGGCGCGACGCAAAAAACCACAGGACCGGGATGAACACGATGAAGTAGCGGAACCCGTAGGCCGCGCCGCCGTATTCGTTGGTGGCGAGGAGGTAGAAGACTCCGGTCGCCGCCGATGCAGCCAGCGCCGCCCATTCCGGGGCCCGCAGCGAACGGCGCATCAGCCATATCCCCGGCAGCGCGAGGAGCAGAAACGGCTGGTAGCTGAAAAGTCCGCGCGTCCACATCAGCGTATCGACCGCATAGGGGACGACCTCCCATTCGATGGAGGTCGGGAACGCATACGTCCCGCCGTTCTTCCCCGCCAGATAAAGCGGAACCGGCGTTCCGTATGCGTAAAAATTCAGCAGCGTGAGACCGGCGACGATGCAGAGTCCCGCCGCGGCGCACACCGCCGCCCGGCGCAACCGCAGTTCGCGGGGCGCGGCGAACCACACTCCGGCGACCGCCGCGGCTCCGAAAAAGGCTCCCGGCGGCAGCTCCATCGCGCCGACGATCCCGGCGGCGGTCCCGGCGAGCGCCGCGGCAGCCGCGGTGGGACGGCGGCGGAACTTCATCAGCGCGACCGTCATCCCCAGCGCGGCGGCGGCGGCGGGCGTGTGGTTGTTGAGCACCGTCGAATAGGCGAGGAGCCAGCCGTTGAGCGGAGCGGCGAGGGCGAGGAGCCATTGCAGGAGAAGAGGACCGCGCGTTTCGCGGCGCAGCGCGTTGAAGAGCCAGAGATAGATGAGAAGACTCGCCGTCGAGCCGAGAAAGAAGTTCACCATCCAGACCGACCAGCGGTAATCCTCCTCGAAGCTGAATCCGAAGAGACGGTGCGGGATCTTCCACAGCATTCCGAGGCTCCATGCGAGCGCGGGCGGCTTGTCGGAATAGAAGTGCCCGTCGCGGAAGACCTTGTCGACGGTGCGGAAGTTCGTCTTCTCGATGGAGAAGACCCCCTGTTCGCCGACCGCCTGCACCACCGCGAAGCGGCTCGCCTCGTTCCCCGCCATGCCGATCTCGCCCCGGGTCAGGAGGGCGATCGCGGCGAGGATCAGCGATGCGCCGCTCCACCGCAGCAGCCGGATGAACCGTTTTCCTCTCATGGCGCCGCCGTCAGAAATTCAGCCGCGCGAGGGCGGCGTGCAGCAGTTTTTCGACGCTCTGCTCCTCGGGCGGAAGCTCGGCGGAGAGGGCGACGAGGACCTTGTCGACCGCGTCGCGCTTGAATCCGAGTTTTTCGAGGGCGAGAGCGGCGTCGCCGAGATCGGCGGAGAATTTCGCGGCGGCGGGCGCGACGCCTTCTCCGGCGGGCAGCTTCAGTTTGTCCCGCAGTTCGACGATCATCCGTTCGGCGGTCCGCTTGCCGATGCCGTTGATCCGCGAGAGCATTTTGACGTCTCCGGCGGCGACGGCGGCGGCGAAGTTCGCCGCCGGCATCGTGCTCAGGACGTTGAGCGCGAGCTTGCCGCCGATGCCGGAGACGTTGATGAGCTGAACGAAGAGGCTCTTCTCGGCGGGATCGGCGAATCCGTAGAGCTGGATCGCATCCTCCCTCACCTGCGTGTGGATGTGAAGCGTCACCTCGCCGCCCTCCGCCGGCAGCCGGTCGTAGGTGGAAAGCGGGATCGACGCCTCGTAGCCCACCCCCGCCGCCTCGACGACGCAGCGGGTGAACTCCTTCTCGACCAAAATTCCGCGCAGCCGGGCGATCATTTCGGCGCCTCGATCATGAGGTCGAGCGAGATGTCGGCGGCTTTGACCGAATGGGTCAGCGCGCCGAGCGAAATGAAATCGACGCCGAGTTCGGCAACGCGGCGGAGCCGTTCGGGAGTGATGCCGCCGGAGGCTTCGAGCTTGGCGCGTCCGGCGTTGAGTTTCACCGCCTCCGCCATCGTCGCGTCATCCATGTTGTCGAGCATCACCACGTCGGCGCCCGCCTCGACCCCCTCGCGGACTTCGTCGAGGGTATCCGCCTCGACTTCGACCCGCAGATCGGGCCACATCGCGCGCGCCGAGGCGACCGCCTGCCGGATCCCGACCGCTTCGCTGCCCGCCCGGAGCGCGGCGAGTTCGCGGTGGTTGTCCTTGATCATCACCATATCGTAAAGCCCGATGCGGTGGTTGGTGGAGCCGCCGACCGCGACCGCGTATTTTTCGAGGTTGCGGAATCCGGGCGTGGTCTTGCGGGTGTCGAGGACCACCGCGCCGGTCCCGGCGACGATCCCGGCGCAGCGCGCCGAAACGGTGGCGATGCCGCAGAGCCGCTGGAGAAAATTCAGCGCGGTCCGTTCTCCGGAGAGGATGCCGCGGGCGGGACCGGAGATCTCGGCGATCGCCTCGCCCTTTTCGCAGCGTTCCCCCTCCTCCTTGAGTGCGCGGAACTCCAGACGCGCATCGACCAGTTTGAAGACCCGTTCCGCGACCGGCAGTCCGGCGACGACCATGCCCGGCTCCTTGCAGCGGAGCACTGCGGCGCACTCGATCTCCTCGGGGACCACCGCCAGCGTGGTGGCGTCGCCGATGACGTCGAGGTCCTCGGCGAGGGCGAGTTCGATCAGATGGTCGGTCCGGCCCCAGTCGATCTGGGAGAGTCCGTCATCGTTGTTTCTGCTCATGCGGTATTTCCTTCCGAATCGCCGTCCGCCGCGCGCGGTCAGGAGAGCATCACCTGTCCGCCGGTCACGGGCACCGCCTGACCGGTTTCATACTGCTGCGAGACCACGTAGACGATCGCCCGGGCGACGTCTTCGGGGAGGCATCCGCGCCCCATCGGCACCTTGGCTTCGTAGTAGGCGCGCACGTCGGCGACGGTTTTCGCCCCCGGCACCTTGCCCGAGCGCAGGTACTGGACGAAGAGTCCCTTTTCGGGATCGTTCCACAGCGGACCTTCGAGGTAGTTGCCGGGGCAGATGCTGTTGACCTTGATGCGATCGGCGACGAGTTCGAGGGCGAAGCTCTGGGTCTGACCGATGGTCCCGAACTTGCTCCCGGCGTAGGCACCGTTGTTTTTGCTTCCCTCCAGACCGCTCTTGGAGTTGACCTGCACGATGTCGCTCCAGCGGCCGGTGGCGGAATTCTGCTTCGACATCATCCGCGCGAAATGCTTGACGCAGAGGAAGTACCCGGTATAGTTGATCGCGGTGACGAATCCCCACTTCTTCGCGTCGAATTCCTTGACGCTCCCGGCGATCACCACGCCGGCGTTGGCGACAAGGATATCAGCTCCGCCGTATGCCGCGGTGACGTCGGCGACCAGCGCGGCGACCGACTCCTCGTCGGAGATGTCGACCTTGAATCCCCGCGCGCCCGCGCCGAGTTCGACGGCGACTTCGCGCGCCTTGGCGTCGTTGAGATCGGCGACCGCGATGTCGGCGCCCTGTTCCGCGAGGTAGCGGGCAATGCCGAGGCCGAAGCCCTGCGCGCCGCCGGTGACGACCGCGACCTGTCCGCGGAGCGGCTTCGCGCTCCCCGCGGCGACCTTGCTGCGGTAGGATTCGACTTCCCAGTTCTCGATGAAGGAACGCTGGGCGTCGGAGAGGTAATGCACTCCGCCGAAGGCGGGCGCGAGCGCTTCGATCTCGGCTCCGTTGCGGGCGAGCAGCAGCACCGTTTCCGCGCCCTTCTTGTCGGCTCCGGCGCAGAAGAGGGCGCGCCCCGGAAGTTCGACCATCTTCGGGTAGTAGCCGCGTTCGGCGCGGAACGCCTCCACCGCCTCGCGGGTCGGAGTGTCGGTGACGAGACCGAACGCCTTGGAGTAGACGAGGTGGTCGGGGGTCAGCGGTCCGCGGGCGATCCCCGGAGCGGCGGCGGAGACCACCGTGACCGGCGCCGCGCCGGCGCCGCCCGCGAGCCATCCGCGCAGCAGGGGGGCGAATTCGGCGACCGCGGCGGGATCGGCGGCGCCGTCGGCGAGCTGCGCCGAAACGCCCTTGCCGGAGACGAAGGCGGCGAGTTTTTCCATGATGCCGGAGTAGATCGCCCGGATCTCGTCGGCGGAGTCGGCGCCGACGAAGACGCCGTGATTCTGGAGGAAGATCACCTTGGGATCGCTCCCCCGCTCCTGACGGAAGCGACGGAGTTCGGTGCAGACGAACTTCGCCAGCGTGAAGCCGGGGTCGACGTAATCGATCCAGAGGGCGTCGGGAAAGAGTTCGGCGGCGGCGGCCCTGCCGTTGACGCCGCAGGTCATCGCGTTGACCAGCGTCGGATGCAGATGGACGACGAAGCGGAAGGGCATGAGTTCGTGAAGCGGCGCTTCGACGCTGGGTCTGCCGCTGCTGCCGGGGGCGACGGCGAATGCCATCAGGCTCTTGACCCGCTCCTCGCGTTCGGCGGCGGAGTCGAATTCGCCCCACTCGAAGCACTGGCGGATGACGGAGCGCTCCATCCTGACGAAATTTTCCGGCTTGATCGCGGCGAGGGAGACCCCGCTCGGCTTCACATAGAGCCAGCGGTCGTCCTTCGCCGAGGTGTTGCCGCCGCCCGCGAGGACGAAACGCGGATCGGAACCGTAGAAATTGGAGAGTTCGCTGATGATGTTGAGCATGAAATTCCCTGTCCTTCCCTGAACGACCGGCGCCGGAACGGGACCGCCCGTTCCGGACTCGCATCCGGCGTGCTTTTTGTCGAAACGCCCCGCCGGAAAAGTTCCGGCAAGGCGGCGGAAACCGAAACGCGGGAATTCTTTTCCTCCCGCGGAGGCGGTCTATTTGAAATCGGCGGCGTTATCCTTGGTGTAAAGCACGTTGCGCTTGCCGAACGCCTTTTCGGGATCGCCCGGCGCCTCCCGACCGCCGCCGCGGCGCCCCTCGATGAGCGCGGCGATGCCGCCGCTTTTGAGCTGCTCCGCCACGAACCGCCGGTTCGCGGCGCCGATCCCGACGACGATCAGCGGGAGCCGTCCCCGGCGGGTGAAGATCTTCATGCGGGAGGCGTCGGCGGGAAGCCCCGTCAGCGAAACGACGGCTCCGGGGGCATGCCTGTCGATGACCGCATTGAGCTTTCCGGCGGTGGCGATCTCCTGATATCCGGCGCCCATTTCGACGAAGTTGCCGGGCACATCGACCCAGGCGACGGTCACTTCGCCGCCGAACTTCTTTTTCATCACTTCCACCAGGCGCTTCGAAAAGATATCCTGCTCGAAACTCGGTTCGGCGAGCACCAGGACCTTCTTGCCCGGGGCATATTTCGCGAGCAAAGCGCCGATCTTGACGCCGCGGGCGCTGTAATAGGCGAGTTCGTTGTCGACGATCCCGCGGCGGTCGCCGCCGAAGAGGTCCGCCGCCCGGAGCCACATCACGGCGCCGAAGAGAAGAAATGCGAAGAAGACGACCGACGCCGGCTGCATCGCGGGATTGGATTTCTGCATCTGGACGCATACGATCATGCCGATCAGCCCCAAGATCATCACACCGATCCAAACTGCAACCATCGCCCGACCTCAAATCTTTTCCGAACCGGCGGCGGCGCATCGAAGACCCGGACGTCCCCGCGCACCCCGTTTCGCCATGAGTGGGACGCCGGAAATCCGTCACCGGTTGTATTCATGCCTTACCGTACCACCAAATGGCGCAAAAGTCAAGTTTTCTCCGGGGATCCCCGCTTTTTTTACAAGTTTTTCTGTTTTTCGTCCGCCTTTTGCTTGACTTCACGACCGAATCTGCTATAGTGAGTGTCTGCGGGGAGGCGCCGACGGACTCCGGAGGCAACGCCCCCGCGGGAAACAGGTGAAAAACGCAACGAAGGAGTGATGGATCCATGATTACCGGGATCGTGCTGGTGAACGTCGAACGCGCCATGATCGGCGAAGTGACCGAAGGACTGATGAAAATCGACGGCGTCTCCGAAATCTACAGCGTCGCGGGCGAATACGACCTCGTGGCGATCATCCGGGTCCGCAACAACGCCGATCTCGCCGAGATCATCGCCTCCCGCATGACCCGCGACATCCGCGGCATCATCCACACCAAGACGCTGGTCGCGCTGACCGCCGACGCCAAGATCGATCTCGAAAAGGCGTTTTTCGGCGGCAAGTGACCCCTGCAGCGGAAGCATTCCACGGATCCGCCGGGCAACCCGAAGCGAACGGTTGAAATCATGTTGTGCGAAGTCTGCCATCAGAACGAAGCGACCATCCATATCAAGGAGGTCCGCAACGGCAAGATCGTCAGCCACGATCTCTGCGCCTCCTGCGCGAAGCTCAAGGAGGAGCAGGGCGAACTCGGTGTGCTCGGGTTCAATCTCGCCGAGGTCCTTTTCAAGTTCGGCAAACTCTCGCTGAAGCCGGACGGAGGGGAGGATCCCTCCGGCGGCGGGGAGCCCGGCGGCGGGGAGCGGGAGGGATCCGGCGAGGCGGAGAAAGTTTCGGAACTCCCGCCCTGCCCAGCCTGCGGATGGACTGCGAAATTGCTCTGCGAATCGAGCCGTCTCGGTTGTCCCGAATGCTATCGCGCCTTCGCACCGCTGATCGAAGGCGCCGTCGAACGCTTTCAGCGCGGCGGATTTCACCTCGGCAAGCGGCCCGGCGCCGCCGCCGCGGGCAAAACCGCACGCCTCGCCGAGATCGCCAAGCTCAAACGCGAACTCGCCCGCCTCGTCAGCCGCGAGGAATACGAAGCCGCCGCCGTCTGCCGCGACCGCATCAACGCGCTCCGCGCCTCCGTCGCCGGCGGCGCGGAGCCGGCGGAGGAGTGACCGCGATGAAGGGAAGCATCGAAACGCTGCTCCGCAATCCGCTCGGATTCCTCGGCGGTCCCGCCGGTGACGACGGGATCGTCCTCTCGACCCGGCTCCGCTTCGCCCGCAATCTCGCCGGACACCGCTTCCCCGGTGCGCTTCCGCCCGAGGAGCGTTCCGCGATCGGCGAGACCGTCGAAGCGGCGGTTTCCGCCGGAACGGCCCCGCCGAAAGGACGGCGGACGGGCGCTGCGGCGGGCCGCAGAAAGAAAGCGCCGGGAGCGTCGGCGGGATCGCCCGACGGCGAACTTCTGGTCTTCGAGCCCGGCGCGATGGAGCGCATCGACCGCGAAGTGCTCGCGGAACGCCGCCTCGTCACCGACGAGCTGCTCCGTTCCCCCGCCGGGACCATGCTGCTCGTCCGTCCCGACGAAACGGTGTCGATCACGGTCAACGGGGAAGACCACATCCGGCTTCAGGCGCTCCGCCCCGGATTCCGGCTGGCGGAGTGCCTCGGAGAACTCAACCGGATCGACGATCTCCTCGCCGAACGCCTCGACTACGCCTTCGACGACAAGCTGGGCTACCTCACCGCCTCCCCGACCAACGTCGGCACCGGCATGCGCGCCTCGGCGATGCTCCATCTGCCGGGGCTGGTCCTCTCCGGTCAGATCGCCGCGACGGTGCAGGGCATCGGCAAACTCAATCTCTCCGTCGGCGGAGCCTTCGGCGACGGCACCGACAACCGGGGGAACCTTTTCGTGATCTCGAACCAGAGCACCCTCGGCGAAAGCGAGGAGCAGATCCTCGAACGCCTCGCCGCGGTGATCCGCCAGATCGTCGCGCAGGAGCGTCTCGCCCGCGCCGGTCTGATCGAGAAGGATCAGAATGCGATCTACGATTTCGTCGGCCGCTCCTACGGAGTTCTCCGCCACAGCTACTGCCTCGGCGGAGCCGAAGCCGTGAAGTGCCTTTCGGGCGTGCGCTTCGGCGTCGATGCCGGGCTCTTCGGCTCGCTGACCGCCGCCCGGGTCAACGAACTCCTGCTCGCGGTCGGCTCCGCCCATCTCCAGAAACGCGCGGGGCGCGAACTCTCCGCCTCCGAACGCGCCGCCCGGCGCGCCGCCCTCTGCCGGGAGATGCTCAAAAACGCCTGAGTAAAAGCCGGAGGAGGAAGCCTTCCTCCCGTTCACCTGTCACAAACAGCTCACCAAAACGAAAGTGACCCACGCCATGGATCCCTCACGCCTCGAACGATATGCCGATCTTCTCGTCCGTTTCGGACTCAATCTCGACCGCGGTCAGCCGGTGCTTCTCACCGCCGGGCTGGACCAGCCGGGATTCGTCCGCCTCGTCGTCGAGAAGTGCTACCGGGCGGGAGCCTCCAAGGTCGAAGTCGTCTGGGAGGATATGCCTACCGCCCGGCTCCATCAGCTTTACCAGAGCGAAAGCTCCCTCTCCGAAATCGAGAGCTGGAAGCTCGCACGATGGAAATGGGTCGCCGACAATCTCCCCGCGCGCCTGTGGCTCGACTCCGAGGATCCTGACGGCATGGCCGGCATCGACCAGGGGAAGCGCGCCCGCTCCCAGATGGCGTGGATGCCGAAGATCAAACCCTACCGCGATGCGATCGAAAACCGCCACCAGTGGTGCATCGCCGCGGTCCCCGGAGTGCGCTGGGCGGAAAAGGTCTTTCCCGGACTCCGGGGCGAAAAGGCGGTGGAAAAACTCTGGGCGGCGATCCTCACCGCCTCCCGCGCCGACGGCGATCCCGCCGCCAACTGGGAGCGCCACAACCGGGAGATCCATGCCCGCTGCGACGCGCTGAATTCCCTCGGTCTTGCCGCACTCCGCTACCGCTCCGACAACGGCACCGATTTCGAAGTCGGTCTGATGCCGCGGAGCCGCTTCTCCGGAGCCGCCGAAACCGATCTCACCGGACGCCGCTTCAACCCCAACATCCCCTCCGAAGAGATCTTCACCACGCCGAAACGCGGCGTCGCCGAGGGAACGCTCGTCGCCACCAAGCCCCTCTCGTGGCAGGGATCGCTGATCGAGGATTTTTCGATCCGCTTCCGCGACGGCCGCGCCGTCGAGGTCCGCGCCGCCCGCGGCGAGGAGGCCCTCGAACGGATGATCGCCATGGATGAAGGCGCCGCCTTCCTGGGCGAATGCGCCCTCATCGACTTCGATTCGCCGATCAACCGCTCGGGGCTCCTCTTTTACAATACGCTCTTCGACGAAAACGCCTGCTGCCACGTCGCCCTCGGACGAGGATTCAACGACTGCGTGCGGGGCTACGAGGAAATGTCGCAGCAGGAACTGCGCGAACTCGGCGTCAACGACAGCATGATCCATGTGGACTTCATGATCGGGAGCCGCGACCTCGACATCACCGGGATCACCGCGGAAAAACACGAGATCGCACTGTTCCGCCATGGTTCATGGTGTATTTGACATCCCCGCCGCCGCGAACACCGGCGGAACGCGCACCGGCGTTTTCTTTTTTCGAGCGGCTCCTCGGGGGGCGCTCACTTCATCGGCTCGCCATCGCGAGAAGCCGGAAACTTTTCGGTTTTACGATCAAGCTCACTTTTTCATATACGGTCGGCGGCATCGGTGTCCCTGCGAAGCGCTGCGCGAAGGTCTGAAAATGGATGGGAGGGGACGGAGGAGAAAAACACTCACACCGTTTCTGTCGCGTCGACGATCGACTGCAGCACCGTTCCGTATTCGGGGATCAGCAGCTCCTCCGCTTCGACCGCCTCGGCGGGAGCGGCGGTCGCCGGATTCGACGGGGCGAAGACGGTACAGCTGTCCGGCACCTGCACTTCGGAGAGTTTCAGGGTCCCGATCTTCTCCGCCAGCTTGATCGCGTCGAGCTTGTCCGCTCCGATCAGCGGACGCAGCACCAGCATGTGGACCGCCCGGTTGATCGTATCGAGATTGACCACCGTCTGGCTGGCGACCTGTCCCAGCGCCTCCCCGGTCACCAGCGCCTTGCAGTTGGTACGCCGCGCGATCATCTCCGCGATGCGGAACATCGCCCGCCGGTACAGCACGGTGCGGAAGCGTTCGCGGCATTTGTCGCGGACCAGCTTCTGGAAGGGCGCGAGGTTGACGAGATGGAGTTTGCCCGACAGCTGGAATCCGTTGAGTTTCCGGGCGATGCCGATCACCTTCTCGGTCGTCTCCGGCGGCGTGTAGGGCGAACTGTGAAAGGTGACGAAGTCGGTCGGCGATCCGCGTTTCATCGCGAGGTAGGCGGCGACCGGCGAGTCGATCCCTCCCGAAAGCAGCGTCAGCACCCGCGGATTGCTGCCGACGGGCAGTCCCCCCGGTCCCGGCAGCGAATCGAAGTAGAGCAGCGAGAATTCGTCGCGCACCTCGACCCCGAGCGTGAGATCGGCGGCGTCGAGGTCGAGCTTGAAGGCGGCTTCGCCGATCCGCTCCGAGATCCGGGTCACGAGGTCGATCTCGATCTCCTGGCTGGTCATCGGGAAGCGTTTGTTGCTGCGCCGCGCCCGCACCCGGAACCGCGGAGTTCCGGAGATCCCGGCGAGGCGCGGCGGCACCAGTTCGACGGCGGCATCGCGGATCGCGCCGATCTCCGGCGGCAGCTTCACCGCCGCGGAGAAGGATTCCAGCCCGAGGGCGCGGGGCAGCGCCGCGAGAACGGCGGCGACTTCCGCCTCGGTGAAGGCGCGTTCGCCGTCGGCGGGAGCGACCCAGACCCGCCCCCGCACCCGCTCGACGCGCAAGCCGGGGATCCCGCGCAGCAGATGGCGGATGTTGTCGACGAGACAGCGCTCGAACATCCCGCGGTTGTTGCCCTTGGTGGCGATCTCATGATAGCGGCAGACGACGGCGTTGTACATAAAGCTCCCCCCTCGTTTTCAACCCTCCGCGGCGCTCGGAACGACAAGGGAGACGCCGCCGTTTTCCTCCGGCGGACGCCTCCCGTCAAACCGTCGAATTCCCGCGGGCGGCGGCGTTTCAGTTGATATCCAGCTTCGGAAAGTGGCGGGGCGGCGCGGAAAGATTGCCCGCCGCCGGTTCCTCCAGATCGGGGATGGCGGCGGACGCATCCGACTTCTGCTGCGCGGAGCCCCTGTTCGCCTCCCCTTCGGGCAGCGCTTCCTCGACCACCTCGAATTCGCCGGTCATCTCGGCGCGCTTCATGTCGAGCATTTCGATCTGCAGCCGGTTGGCGCGGCGAATTTCGACGAGCAGTTCCGCCAGCGATCCCTGCAGACGCTTGATCTGACCCGAAAGACCGATGATGTTCGACTCCATCTCGCGGCGGTGTTCCTGGAACATCGCGTAGAAGCGCGAAAGCTGCCCGACGATGAAGAGCAGCACGATCGAAATCAGCAGTGCGACACTCCAGAAGGAAAGCGTGGAAATTTCCTGACCGAACACTTTGACTCACCCTCTTGTTGCATGTTGTTTGCCGGACGGTGCACGCCCGCCCGCGCCTCGGCGGGACCACGGACCGTTGTTCTCTTCACTCAATATAACCCCGGTACGTCCTTTTTTCAACTCTCCTCCCCGGTCCCGGTTCCCCGTTCCGCCTCCAGTTCGTTGATCAGCCGTTCCGCCGGAGTGAGGCAGCTCTTCGTCCGGTTGCATTCGAG
>Ga0310690_10000877_pt1 | contig 58836 bp, 41 predicted proteins | sample AusTroGonzalo_MG_2_FD_207661 | JGI IMG/M metagenome (GOLD analysis project Ga0310690, IMG submission 207661) | Bovine rumen microbial communities from tropical cattle in Woodstock, Queensland, Australia - Gonzalo_04 (v2) (version 2) | ecosystem: Host-associated > Mammals > Digestive system >... | reverse complement strand
ATACGCTCGACATGCCGGAGGCGGTGGTGTTGGCCAATGGCATGAGCTTCGAGGAATATCTGCTGCAGCAGGTGTTGGAAAACGCCAAGCCGCTCAGTGCACGCACCAAGACGCTGGACTATTCCGTGACGTGCAAGATGGAAAAAGACATCGACTTGAATAAGTTCCCCCACCGCCGCGTCGTCACCTTTGCCGCCCGACTGGCAGGCTACGGTCCCATCGTGTCAGCCCTTCGCGAGCACAAACATTTCGGCATCACGATGGCAGAGGATGTGCACTATGCCGACGGCAAAACAACATCCTCAAATGTACGAATGGTGGAGATGAAGCAGAAGCTGAGCGACAAGCAAGTGGAATCGTTCCTCAAACATGACAAGATGCTCAGTGCCAACGTCTATGACAAGTTCTATAAGAAGGTGCGCGAGAAAGTCATGGACCTACAGAAGAAACGCCGAAAGAAGCAGGAAACCGGCATGAAATACATGGGCAGCTACACCGCCAACGAGAAAACCTTCTTCGTCGTGAAGCTCGACAACATGACAGTTCACATCGCCGACGGCTGCTGGCAGATTGCACGCCTCAGCTACAGCGAAGGGCAGAACTACTTGCAACATGAGTTCCGCGAAGTAAAGCCCGGCCTCTACCTGCTCTCACACGGCACTGCGAAGTTCTACATCGACAGAGCCAAATGGCCCAAGGGCTATACGCAAATGGAGATCAACTACACCTATAAATAACGCATGAAAAGAATCCTCTTCGTCTGTCACGGCAACATCTGCCGCAGCCCGATGGCGGAGTTCGTGATGAAAGACCTCGTGGCGAAAGCCGGTCGCGAGGCAGACTTCTATATCGAGTCCGCAGCCACCTCCACCGAAGAGATCGGCAACCCCGTCTATCCCCCTGCCCGCCGCAAGCTCGCGGAGCATGGCATTGGCTGTGCCGGTAAGACAGCCCGCCAGATGACGCGTGGCGACTACGACCGCTTCGACCTCATCGTCGGGATGGACTCCTGGAATCTCCGCAATATGCATCGTATCTGTGGCGGCGACCCCGAGGGTAAGATCCACCTCCTCATGGACTTCACCCGTCGCCCCGGCGATGTTGCCGACCCATGGTACACCGATGATTTCGAAGCCACTTGGCGCGATGTCCTCGAAGGATGCACTGCCATCCTGCAACAGATTTAAATGTTCAAGCTTTTCTCACGTGTGATAAAATATTTTCTCATGCGTGATAAACATTTTTCTCATACGTGAGAAACATTTTTCTCATACGTGAGAAAAATTTGAGAAACGCCATCTTGAGGCGAACGACACACCTCAATAACCCCCATCCTTTATCGTGTGAATCGCCGAAAAAGTGTTAAAACCTACACCTTTTCACCCTACCTACACCCGAACCTACACCCATTTATCCCCCTTATATACTTCCGATTAACTACCAAAGGTGTAGGTATGTAGGTTATTTGGTGAAAATTTATACGCGCGCGTAATGCCCGCGAACCATATTTTTATATTCGTCCTGTGAACATATTTTTTGAAGATTTTGGCGTGGCGTAAAGAAATAATCGCTATCTTTGTGCCCGAAAGGGCACGAATCGTGTAAAAAACGATGGGAAAACCTCAGCGGAGGGGCCAGATCAATCTTAACGAAACAACGATAGCTTTAACTGTTTATTCAGATATACTCCAAGTCTGTGCTTATTTACGCTATCTAATTTACATACTTTGAAGCTTAACTTTGATAATAATCTAAAGAATAATTCACATTTCTCTCACTTGTACCATGATTTGAGACAACGATGTGATATATTTGCCGCATAACTGATTGTAAAACTTATCTAAATATCCAATTTGAAATGAAGACTATATTAAAAACAAACTGGGAACGATACAAAAAAAGCTCTGAAGGGAAAGAGGTAATAGCTTTGTTTAATCATTTGACAACTCCAGAAGCGACCGTGGAAGACATGTTAGAAATGATCAAACGCTTTAATCCTGAGTTCTCAAAAAACACAAGTAAAAAGGAAGAGCAACAGCAGCTCGAAGCTTTGACTTTTTATAATAATCTAGTAAAGGAGATTCTACCTAAAAGTGAATCAGAGTGGGATAATTTTAAGCATGTGGATTTCTTTGGGGTGCTTACTCACTGCTTGGCAGTAGAAGATGAAAACGTAAGTATTTTCGACGCTCCGCAAATCGAATTCAAAAATATCCTGGGTTATAATATTTTTCTTTCAACGGTATTAAGCTCTTATATGCCGGAATATTTTATACCCAATCTGTTTGTTATGCAATTTGTTTATTTCAAAAAGATTGCTGAGAAATATGAATTTAACCTCCCTGAGGAGTTGCCACTTCGTTCAGACTATCGTGGACGATGGTTATATTATATTCATATGTGTAATGCTATATGCCAGTTCTCTATTGAAAATGGTCTCCAGGATTTCGGAGAATTATGTGCATTCTTATTTGACTATGAGCTAACAAACATAAAAGAAGAGATGGAGGCAGAGCACAATAAGCCAATGCCATCTGTACCTGAACAAGCATGGATACTTGTAGGTAATTATGGAGAAGGAGAGAAAAACATGGAGTCTGGATTCTGGCAATCTAACCAATTAACAAGTAAAGGTGACATTATGCTCTTCTACGAGAAGTCTCCTGTAAAGAAGTTGAATGCCGTATGGACGGCACTTGAAGATGGCTTTATTGACCCCTTTGGGCATTACTATTCTTATAGTGTCATTGGGAAAAAGATAGAGATACCTGATGATAAGGCAATTACATTTGAGGAGTTTAAGAATAGTGAGTATTTCAAAGCACGCGATTCAAAAGGAAATTTCGTAAGCAAGAATTTCCAGGATGTAAGCGGTTGGCCTGTTCATTTAAAAGACTTCAAGGAAATTATGCACATGCTTGAAACAAAAGGCTTTGATACATCTGTATTGCCTTCTTTGTACGAGCCCAATTTCGATTTTGATGTGATTATTGATGACGAAAAGGATGTAGAAAACAAATTGCTTATTCCTCTATTAGAAAAGATGGGATTTAAACGAGGAGATGATTACGAGCAACAGGTCAATTTACCTGCGGGACACGGATCCACTGGTAAACGGCCAGATTTCTGCTTGCATATGAAGGGGGCTGGTGTGCATCTGTCCGCAAAAGTAGTGATTGAAGTAAAAGAATTCATGAAAGATATTCCGCAAATCAAGACGGATTATGGTCAGGCTCTGACTTATGCCAAATGGGCTTCGCCCCAAGTTTTCGTCCTGTGTGACAAGAATCAGATACGTGTATATCAACGTGATAAAAAAAGTAATGATTTTGGAGAGTTTTCCGATTGCAAGGTGTTTCGTTGGGATAAACTTGAAATACCAGAGAAGTTTATTGAATTGAAACGTTTGTTAAGCAAATAAGATTGGATGTCATAAACATGCTGCTATTTTTTACGAAAGACATGTAACATTTTCCTTTTTGACATACTATATATAAGGGTAGAGGATGTTGAACTCGCATTATAACAAGAATACGTATTATTATGGCTAAAGACTTAACCACATCTGAAATTAGCAGGCAGAATATACTGAACAACCCAGTAGCTCTGCCTCGTATCCGTGAAGCATTGGAGATTAAGCCTTTGGAGTTTAAGGGTGTATTGTATATTACCAAGCAGATGGCTGCGGATTTCTATGAGGTAGATTTACGTACTATAGAGAATTGCTTGTCCGCAAATGAAGATGAACTCAGAAAGAATGGTTATAGCGTATGGAAGGGTAACCAATTGAAAGAGTTTAAGTTACATTTTGCTCCCGAAATCGATTTCGGGAGCAAAATAACACAACTTGGATTATTTGATTTCCGTTCATTCCTCAACATCGGGATGCTGCTGACGACTAGTGAGAAAGCAAAGCAGGTACGCAGCCTGATGTTGGATATCGTTATTGCTGTTATTAATGAGAAAACGGGTGGCGGAACAAAGTACATCAATCGTCGAGATAGGAACTATGTGACATCTGCCATCCAAGAAGAGAACTACCATCGGAAATTGACAGATGCCATTAGGGACTATGTGGATGGACACAAGACCTATAAGTATTCCACCATCATGGATATGATATATAAGGCCGTATTCTGTGAGAAGGCCAAGGAATACAAGAAGCTGCTTGAATTGTCAGAAAAGGACAACCTGCGTCGAACGCTATATGCTGAGGTGTTGGTGTCAGTCTCCGCTTTTGAGAATCATGTGGCAGAGACGATAAAGGCAAAAGCTAAAGAAATGGGACCTGTGACTGTAGAGGAGGTGGGAGAAATCATCAAAGATCTTTCTGCCACACCTTTTGTAAAGCCAATCCTCGAGGATGCGAGAACAAAGATGGCTTCACGCGACTTCGCCTTACGTGACGTATATCATGACAACATCGCAGAATATCTAAGGGCCGTATCTCCTGAAGAATATGATAAGTTCATTGGAAGTCAGTCCGTAGACTTCGACCATCTGTTAGAAGAAAACAAGGATGTACTAGAACGTCTAAAGCAATAAGGAGGAATGGATATGACTAACTTAACATATCTCGATTACGATGAAGCCCTCTCCATTTACTATAAGACGGTAGAGAAGAGTGGTGGTGGTATGGCTGGTGTACGCGATGAAGGTGGCATCAGGTCAACTTTAGATTTCGTGCAAGATGATCTATACTATCCTGAGATTGCTGATAAGGCAGCTTACTTGATGTATAGCCTTTGTAAGGGACACTATTTCTCTGATTGTAACAAACGCATATCCATCACATTAACAGCCAACTTCTTCCTAAAAAATGGCTACATGTATCTCCTTAAGACCTTTATGGAGCAAATGGAGGCTATCGGCTATCATGTGGCAGCTGGGCATATCAATCGAGACTTGCTAACCGAGGTAATGCGATGCATAGTCAACGATGAGGACTATAGTGAATCTATAAAGATAGAACTAATGGAGGCGATGAGCCAAGATATCGGTTTTTCTGAAGAAGAGAATGACGGACTTTGATTTTTATTTTAGGAACAGAGTCCATACAGATGCACAAATGCTAGGCCTGTCTAAAATAGTTTGAGCTTGTCCCATGATTTGGGACAAGCTGCTACTACCTTTGCAGCGTCATACTCAAAAAAGGTGGATTGATCGAAGGTTCTTCGCAGGGCGAAGCGAACTAGTTCGAGCGCGAATCCTCTCCAATCCACCTTTCTTTTTTTACTAACCAAAAATAATACGAATATGAGTAAGTATGCAGAAATGACAGACAAGCAGTATTATGCTGCACGCGACGAGTTTTGTAAAAAGTACAATGCACCGATGTGCGAACCCATTAAGGTGCTGGACCTGATTATGCGCAAGGAGTTTGCGAAAGAGATTATCAGTGGCGAGAAGAAGGTGGAGGTTCGGCAGTGCTCGGAGCACTACATGAACCGCTTGACGGATAAAAAGGTTTGCGACTGGATGGATGAACATCGCGATGCACCAGGAATGGATATGGAGGCATTCGATGAGTTCATGTGTGCCACGCGGCCTGTGCTGAAGATTCACTTCCACGACTACAACAAGTCCTGGTTCCTGGACGTGGAATGCACTGAGAATGCACTGATTCCCGTCACACGTCAGAACGTGGAAGCCATACAACAGCGCTTCGACTGCCATGAGTTCGATGAGCTGCTGGAGGAGTTGGAGAAGGAGAACGCTGAAGAGCGCCCGCTGTTCTACTACTTCGCCATTGGTGAGGTGCTGGCAACGGATTTGAAAAAGTGAGGAATGTCCAATCGTTCTGTGAGACATTGCGGGTTAAAGACCCGTCCGTATCCTGACGATGGGTGGATGGCACGAGGTCATCGTGCCATCCTTTAACAAGATAATATCACAATATGAACATCCCAACCAGATTCAAAGAATATATCTGGCTCGTGAACACGATTCGCAAGGCAGGCAGAATCTCGTTGGCGGAGATCAACGAGCGGTGGGTGAAGACGGAGATGAGCGGCGGTGTGGATTTGGCCCGCGCCACGTTCAACCGCCACAAAGATGCCATCGAGGATATCTTTGGCATCTATATCGACTGCGACCGCCAGGATGGGTACAAGTATTTCATCGGCAATGAGGTTGTGCTGCGTGAGAATACGGTGCAGAACTGGATGCTCTCGACATTGTCGGTGAATAACCTGATTAGCGAGAGTCTGTCGCTGCAGAAACGGATTCTGCTGGAGCCGGTCAGCTACACGGATGACTATCTGCCGATGGTGTTGGAGGCGATGAAGAGGAGTGTGCGGATTGCCATTTTGTATAGGAAGTACGGGGACGAGGAGCCGCGAGCGCTGGACTTCGAGCCGTACTGCCTGAAGATGTTCCGGCAGCGCTGGTATATCCTCGGACATTTCCATCGCGATGGGAAGGACGGAGAGGATGTTGATTACTTCGGCGTGTTCTCATTCGACCGCATTCAGGAGATGACGCTGACGGATGTGAGGTTTGAGATTGATCCTGATTTCGATGCAGAGACGTATTTCAGTGATAGCTTCGGTGTCTTGGTACATGACGACACGCTGTTGGAGCGCGTGGTTATCCGTGCTTATGGTTATGAACGGTATTATCTAAGTGACCTTCCTCTGCACAGCAGCCAGCGAGAGATCGGCCAGGGCGAGGACTATGTGGACTTCGAGTTACAGCTGCGCCCTACTGTCGATTTCAGTTCCCATCTGCTCAGCAAAGGAAACCAGATCAAAGTGCTCTCTCCACAGTGGTTGGCAGAAGAAATTTGCGAAATGCACGCGGAAGCCGCAAAAAATTATGAGTCTGTCCCATGATTTATCTGCGATAAACCATTACTACACTCGGAAAAGTACTGAAAAATGAATTTTTCGAAATATTTCTCTCGCTTGTCCCATGATTTGAGACAACCTGCTGTTACCTTTGCAGCGTCATACTCAAAGAAGGTGGATTGATCAAAGGTTCTTCGCAGAGCGAAGCGAACAAGTTCGAGCGCGAATCCTCTCCAATCCACCTTTCTTTTTTGAAACCATTGAAAATAACAATAGATGAAAACAGATAATGAATAATAGCTATGGGATGGGACGTAGTAGAAATAGGATTAAAGCATAATCTGCCTGTCAATGATCCTTTTGCAACGGCAAAGGAAGTTGCAAAGAGAATGAATCAGAATATCAAGCTTGTATATAGAAAAGAATACGAGTATGATATTGCAAATAACGTCGTAAGTGAAGTAGAAGTTTATGATTTGATTGAACTCGGGAAGTATGAAGTTGATAACTCTGGTGACTATCTGCAGATGACGATCTCTAATTATCAAGCAAATCAAATACTGGAATCAGTGGGAATAGAGAAACTTCGTCAGGCATCTTTTGTAGGTGACTTTGCGAATTTAATACTTCGCGATATCGAGGACCCTTTTGAATTATACGAAATAGAAGGTGGAAAAGATGATGTTTATATAAGGATTTTCAAAGAGAATGTGAATCTCGATGTCTATGTTGATGGAAGATGGGGTTGTTGGGAAAGGGCATTCCATTCATCTAATCAAGAAGATCGGGAATGGTTGCACAATTATCGGATGCAGATATACAAACAAGCAAAGATCTTCGGTTGCAAGGAGGTGATCATCTGCCCTGACCAGGGACCGGAAATGGAGATTTACGAGAGGATGAATTATTCGTCAGATAGCCTAAAGGAATATGCCCGTTCTTACCAATATCTTAAAGATACAATATGGATTGAAGGGTGGGATAAAGAAGATTGGAAGAAGAATGCAAGGCATATTATGTTCTCAGCTTACTTCCAGGATCAACTAAATTTGTCTGGCGACGACTTCGTAGAGGTCATCTATGACGACTTTAGCGATATCGAGACCCCATGAACAGATCGGGTAAAACGAAAGCGTACCTATGACACGGTACGTGGCGCACGTGGGTCTCATACTCACTCCGTGCGTCTATCTAAGGGTGTCGCTACCTTGTCGTGAGATAAGGTAGCGACTTTGTTATAAGCATTGGCCCCATCACAATAAGTGTAAGGAGCATGAAAGTCCCAGTGATATGTGCTAACTATTTTGAAAAAATTTTTTCTTTCCCTATAACATTTCCTCCTTTTTGATACAGCATAAGCAGAAAAGTGGTATCTTTGCGGCGCAATAAGAAAAAGAAAGATTAGAGATGGATATTTCTGTCATTGTACCGCTCTACAACGAGGCGGAATCGCTGCCGGAACTGCACGCGTGGATAAAACGCGTGATGGATGCCAACGGCTTCACGTATGAAATCATCTTCGTCAACGACGGCTCCACAGATACCTCGTGGCAGATCATCGAGACATTGGCAGCCCAGAACCCGGAGGTGAAGGGCATCAAGTTCCGCCGTAACTACGGCAAGAGCCCGGCACTCTACTGCGGCTTCGCACGCGCCGAGGGCGACGTGGTCATCACCATGGATGCGGACCTGCAGGACTCGCCGGACGAGATTCCGGAACTGCGGCGCATGATTGTGGAGGATGGCTACGACCTGGTGAGCGGCTACAAGCAGAAACGCTACGACCCGCTGTCGAAGACGATTCCCACAAAGCTCTTCAACGCCACGGCGCGCGCCGTGAGCGGCATCAAGAATTTGCACGATTTCAACTGCGGACTGAAGGCCTACCGCCGCGATGTGGTGAAGAACATCGAGGTGTATGGCGAGATGCACCGCTACATCCCCTATCTGGCTAAGAACGCGGGCTTCGATAAGATTGGCGAGAAGGTGGTGCACCACCAGGCTCGCAAATACGGCAAGACGAAGTTCGGTCTGGACCGCTTCGTGAACGGCTATCTGGACTTGCTGTCGCTGTGGTTCCTGAGCCGCTTCGGACTGAAGCCGATGCACATGTTCGGACTGATGGGAACGCTGATGTTCTTCATCGGCTTCATCGCCGTCATCATCGTGGGCGCCAACAAGCTCTATGCCCTGGCCAACGGCATCCCGGCACGTCTGGTGACGGATTCCCCCTACTTCTACATCTCTCTGACAATGATGATTCTGGGCACGCAGCTCTTCGTGGCGGGTGCCTTGGGTGACCTCATCAGCCGCAGCTCGGAACAGCGAAACAACTACCAGGTGGAGAAGGAGATTTAGAAGGCCCTCCCCCTACCCCTCCCGTCAGGGAGAGGGCTAGGATCGAGAGAATCATTGATGATGATGAAATGAAACAAATAAAAAAAAGACTCACAATGCGTAGCCTGCTCACCTCCCTAAGGGGAAGGGGTTGGAGGTGGGTCTTTCTTTTATTCCCAATATTCAATATTCTATCTTGCGACACCTACAACTGCTTGTTGGAGACGAAGGTGCAATGTGTGTATGGGTTTTATGCCTCGGGGCGCCAGAGTGGCGGAGAATTTGAGCCGGGCAGCTCAATGGCAATCGGCGACACGCTGACCATCACGGCACTTGGCGTTAACGCTGTATTTGTGAACCGCCTCATCAACCAGAACGGTGTGAAGCTGCCCGTGAGCTACTACGGTGAAGTGGATTCGCTGGAGTTCAAGTTCAAAGGGGACGACGGCGAAGGGCGCGACACGGTGTATATCGCCAAGCAGAACATCGCACATCTGGATGATGTGTCGTGTCCGGCACATATGTGGCACCACATCACTCATGTGTTTTCCACACATCATCTCATAGACTCTGTACTCATCAGTGAGCCCGAAATCAACTACGAAGGCAATGAGAACCTGCAGATATACTTCCGCACCGCTCAGGAATAGCATCTTTTTCCTGCTGCTGTTGCTACTGTCGAGTCCGCTCTCGGCACAGGACACTCTGCACGTAGAAACGGACGACACGGTGCAGGTGGAGTTGCCGAAGAAACAGAAGAAAGACAAGGAGAAACGCCTCTACTACGGCGTCGCCGTGGGCGCAGACCTCGTGGGACTGGGAATGAAAGTAGCCGGTGCGGAATGGTCGCTGATGGAGGTGCTGGCACGCGTGAACCTGAAAGATAAATACTTCTTCATCTTTGAATTGGGACTGAGCGAAGCCGACCACGAAGGCAACGACCTGGACAACCGTTTCAATGTGCGGGCGCCTTACTTCCGCGGCGGTATGGACTACAACATCAACAAGAAGCACAACGGCAACCGTATGTTCGTGGGTGTCCGCTACGGCTTCTCAGCCTTCAACTACGACCTCACCTCTCCTACCCCTTTGGAAGACCCCGTATGGAAGACATCCCAACCTTTCAGCCACGAGAGTATGCGCGGCACAGCGCACTGGGCTGAAATCGTCTTCGGACTGGAGATGCGACTGTGGAAGATGATCCGTCTGGGATGGGACATCAGAGGCAAGTTCCGCATCACACAGAAGACGGGCGAGGTGGGACCGCCATGGCTCATCCCCGGTTTCGGAAAGAACGACACCAGCGGCTGGGGAGGAACGTTCAAAGTGCTTGTAGAACTTTGAGGAGGGGAAGAATGAGGATTGATGAATGATGAATGATGAATGATGAATGATGAATGAAGATTGATGATTGATAAATGATAAATTATGAATTAATCCATGAATGACCCATTGAATCCGATACATAACATACAGCTGCCCGAGGATGAACAGGACGGGCAGCGGACGAAGTTTGAACCGCTGACACCGCAGGACAAGCCGAAATCGCAATGGCGCCGCTGGCATTTCCCCGTGCTGGTGTTCTTCATCATCGGCACATTCCTAATCATTAACCGCAAGAATTCGCCTGCGCCCTATCAACATAACGAGGGTGCCGTCTTCGGTACCTTCTACCATCTCACTTATCAGTCACGCGAGAATCTGCAGGCGGAAGTGGAAGAGGCGCTGAAAGGCGTGGATGCCAGCTTGTCAATGTTCAACCCGCAGAGCATACTGAGTCGCGTGAACCAAGGCGAGGATGTGGAGGTGGACAGCCTATTCAAGCGCGTCTTCCTGCTGAGCCGTCAGGTGAGCGAAGCCACCGACGGAGCCTTCGACATCACGGTAGCACCCCTCGTAAATGCGTGGGGCTTCGGCTTCAAGAACGGCAGCCTGCCCGACAGCGCAACCGTTGACAGCCTGCGTGCGCTGGTGGGCTGGCAACGTCTGACGCTAACTGCTGACAACCATATCGTGAAGGATGATCCCCGTATCATCCTTGACTGCTCGGCAGTAGCCAAAGGCTTCGGCGTGGATGTGGTAGCCGATGTGCTGCGCAGACACGATATTAACAATTTCATGGTGGAGATTGGCGGCGAGGTGGTCGTAAGCGGCAAGAACCCCAAGGGCGAGGCCTGGCGCATCGGCGTGAACAGACCTATCGACGACCCAGAGAGCAGCAGCAATGAACTGGAGACGGTGCTGACGCTGGACAACAACGCCCTGGCCACCAGCGGCAACTACCGCAACTATTATGTCACCGATGACGGCCGCCGCGTGGCACACACCATTGATCCGCACACAGGCTATCCGGTGCAGCACTCGCTGCTGTCTGCCACCGTGCTGGCACCCACGTGTGCCGAGGCAGATGCCTTCGCCACCTCTTTTATGGTGATGGGCATCGAGCGGGCACAAGCGGTACTGAGCCGCCATCCAGAGCTACAAGTTTATTTCATCTACGACTCGCTCGGCGAACACCGAATCTTCTCTACCATCAAATAAAAAGAAATCGGGGATGCTTGAACATCCCCGATTCTTTTATTATTCATCCTTGGCTCGCGTAAGCACTACGGCCGAACGAGCCGGCAGGTAGAGCTTCAGCCAGCCCTTGTTGTCGCGGGCAAGCAGCGGGTCATAGTTGGTGAAGTGACGCATACTGTCGTCGTTCAAGCCGTGACCGCCGAAGGCTACGTCGTCGGTGTTCAGAACAATATTGTAAGCGCCCTGACGAACCATGAAGCCGTAACCGGTGTAGCTGCGGTTGTAGGAGAAGTTGAAGACAAAGAGCAGGTCGCCACGCTGGTAGGCCAGCACCTGGTCGCCGTCGTTATGCCAGATCTCGGTGACGGGCGTCTTCTGGATATCCTTCTGCATCTTCAGCGTCTTCAGCATCTGACGGTCGAAGTCGCCGAGGTAATGGTAGCAGAGTTCCTGGTTATCGACGAGGTTCCACTGGCGACGAGCGTACTTATAGCTCCAGCCATTACCCTCACGAGGGAAGTCAATCCATTCGGGATGACCGAACTCGTTACCCATGAAGTTGAGGTAGCCACCGTTGATGGTGGAGGCTGTGAGCAGACGAATCATCTTGTGCAGGGCGATACCGCGCTCCACGTTGTAGTTCTCGTCGCCCTTCTTGAAGTGCCAGTACATGTCGGCATCGATAAGGCGGAAGATGATGGTCTTATCACCTACGAGGGCCTGATCGTGGCTCTCGCAATAGCTGATGGTCTTCTCGTCGGCACGACGGTTCTTGACCTCCCAGAACATGCTGCTGGGCTTCCAGTCCTCATCGCGCAGTTCCTTGATAATCTTGATCCAGTAGTCGGGGATGTTCATGGCCATGCGGTAGTCGAAGCCGTAGCCGCCATCCTTGAAGGGTGCAGCCAGGCCGGGCATTCCGGACACTTCCTCGGCAATGGTGATGGCCTTGGGGTTCACCTCGTGGATGACGAGGTTGGCCAGCGTCAGGTAGGCGATAGCATTGTCGTCCTCATTGCCGTTGTAGTAGTCGCCATAACCCATGAAGTTATCGCCGAGACCGTGGCTGTAGTAAAGCATGGAGGTGACACCGTCGAAGCGGAAACCGTCGAAGTGGTATTCTTCGAGCCAGTACTTGCAGTTGGAGAGCAGGAAGTGCAGCACCTCGTTCTTACCGTAGTCGAAGCAGAGGCTGTCCCATGCGGGATGCTCGCGGCGACCACCCTCGTAGAAGTACTGGTTGGGATCGCCGGCGAAGTTGCCGAGGCCCTCGTTCTCATTCTTCACGGCGTGGCTATGCACGATGTCCATGATGACGGCTACGCCAGCGGCGTGGGCGGCATCAATGAGCTCCTTCAGTTCCTCGGGGGTACCGAAGCGGGAGCTGGCAGCAAAGAAGCTGCTGACATGGTAGCCGAAGCTGCCGTAGTAGGGATGCTCCTGGATGGCCATGATCTGGATGCAGTTGTAGCCGTCCTTGATGATGCGGGGGAGGACAAGCTCGCGGAACTCCTTATAGGTACCTACGCCCTCCTTGTCCTGAGCCATACCGATATGGCACTCGTAGATGAGCAGCGGCGAGGTGTTGGGCTTGAACTTCGTGGTCTTCCACTCATAGGGCTGTGCGGGTGCCCATGCCTGAGCGGCGAAGAGCTTGGTGTTATCATCCTGCACGACACGCGTAGCCCATGCGGGGATGCGCTCGCCCTGGCCGCCCTCCCAGTGAATGGAGAGCTTGAAGAGCTGGCCGTGCTTGATGGCCTTGCCCGGGAGCTTGAGTTCCCAATCGCCGGCTGTCTTGGTGAGGCGCTTCATGGCATAGGCTTTATCCTCCTGCCAGTTGTTGAAGTCGCCGACGAGATAGATGGCGGTGGCGTTGGGAGCCCACTCACGAAGAATCCATTTCTTATCCTCGAAGTGAAGGCCGTAGTAGAGATATCCTGTTGCAAACTCGCTGAGCTTCTGCTTGCCGCCGTTCGTGAGTTCTGCCATCTTGTTGAGGACGTGCTGATGACGTCCTGCGATAGCAGGTTCGAATGGTGCAAGCCATTCATCCGAACGAACGATTTTCAGTTGCTGGGGTGCCGCGTTTTTCTTGTCGCTCGCTTTCTTGGTGGAAGCGGCAGCTTTCTTGCCGGCAGCCGTTTTCTTTGCTGTTGATGTTGTAGCCATTATAATTAGTTTGTTGTTTATCTCTGAAATATTATGCCTTCACCTTGATGATGGCCTTGCGCAGGCCGGTGGTCGTGATGGCCGGTGCATGTCCGTCCTGCGGAAAGAAGATGGCGAACTGTCCAGGCTGCAGCGTGAAATAGGTGGAAGCCACATCCTCGGGTGTCTGCGGTGCTGCCGGATCGTGGAAGCACATATCGGAAGCCTCGTCGTAGGTGGTGGCGGGCAACTTGTTCAGCGGTGCCCAACCGTACTCCTCGCTGGCGCTGAAAGGCACCTGAATGTCAATCATGCGGCGATGTGACTCAAAGCGCGCTTGCGTGCGCGTCTTCACGGGAGCCTGCTGCACATTGATGTAGAGGTCGTCGCCCTGAATCTTGGTAATACCTGTGGGAAGTGTGGACAAATCCGTTGTGCGCAAAAACTCAGCCACAGCGGGGAATAGAGGATTCATTCCAAGATACTGGTCGAATGCCTTTAAGTCGTCAACAATCATATAATAAATGCGAATAACGTTAATTTGCGGCGCAAAAGTACAAAATATTCCACAAATAAGGAAATAAAAACGAATAAATTGCCCCAAAAGGAAAGGAAATGTCCTTTTGGGGCAATTTATTGTGCCGAAGAGCTCGCAAAAGCGTTATTTGTCGAGGATACCGTTGGTATAATGACCGCGTCGGATGACATTTCCATTGCGATCTTTCTCTATGAAATCACCGTGGCGGACATCATCCTTATAACTTCCCTCGAAACGGATGCCGTCGGGCGTCTCCATGATGCATTTGCCATTCTTCTGGCCCTGGCTGAAATGGCCGCGGAACTTGGTGCCGTCCTTCTGGCGGAGGACACCCTCGCCGTCCATCATGTCGGCTACCCACTCGCCATCGTAGATGTCGCCATTGCGCCATACATATTTGCCGCGGCCTTCCTTGAGGTCCTTGCGCCACTGCCCCGTATAGCTGGTGCCATCGGGCGATGTAAAGGTTCCGGCACCATGCTTGTAACCAGCCTTCAGCTGCCCGACATATTTGTTGCCGTTGGCATAGGTGAAGATGCCATCGCCCTCGCGCAGGCTATTGTGGTAGCCGCCTTCATAGACGTCGCCGTTGTTGTAGCGGTAGATGCCCTTACCCTCCAAGGAGTCGTTCACAAAGGTTCCCTTGTAGCTGTCGCCGTTGGCGTAGTTGTAGGTGCCCATGCCGTTCATCTTACCCTGACGCCAGGCTCCGGAATAGCGGGAGCCGTTGGACCAGATGAACACACCTTGACCATCCTTCAGGTCGTCCTTCCAGGAACCCGTGTAACTGTCACCAGTGGAATAGGTGTAGGTGCCGTGGCCCATGCGCTTGTCGGACTGCCATTCACCATCATAGACATCGCCGTTGTAATAGTACATCGTGCCCTGTCCCGACTGATAGTCGCGGAACCAGAGGCCCACATACTTGTTCTTATTCTTAAAGTAGAAGGTGCCCTTACCGTGCTGCTGGTCCTGGAACCACTCGCCCTCGTAGCGTTCGCCGTCGATGAACGTATAGACGCCATAGCCCTGGCGCTTGCCCTTGAGATACTCACCCTCGTAGATGTCGCCGTTCTTGAATGTCGTGCGGCCGCGGCCGTTGGGCTTGCCACGGAAGAGTTCACCTTCATAAATGGCGCCGTCTTTAAAGGAGTATGTGCCGGTAACAATCTCCTGTGCCGTCGCCATGAGGGGCGCGAAACAGGCTGCTAACAGGATATGTTTGAAAAGATGTTGCATTCGTATTTTCATATTTTGACGTGCAAAATTAAAACAAATCTCTGACCTCATGAAATTCCTTAATACCTTTTAACGGACGCTAAGGACATTTCACGGCTCCCATCACCTCAGAGGCGGGCGACGCTCTTCACGCCCCGCACGCCTTCGAGTTTTTGAATCAACTGCTTCAGGCGTGCCGTGTCCTCCAACATGATAGTGAGGGTACCGCTGAAGAGACCATCGTGGGAGTCGATGGAGATACTGCGCAGCAGGAGTTTCTCGTCCTTGGAAATGATGCTGGTGATGTTGTTCACGATGCCGAGGTCGTCCTGTCCCACGATGCGCAGTGTGATGGCATACTGGCTACCGCCTTTGCCGGCCCAGCGTGCATCTATAATACGGTACCCGTAGCGCGCACGCAATGCGGGCGCATTGGGACAGTCCTTGCGGTGTATCTTGATGCCTCCGCCGGCGGTGAGGAAGCCGAAGACCTCGTCGCCATACACGGGCTGACAGCATTTGGCCAGCGTGTAGTCGATGCCCTTGAGGTTCTGGTCGATGACCAGCACATCGCCTTTGCGGCCAGACGGCATACGCTCATCGTCGGGCTGCACCTGGAAGCTGTCTGCGCTCTGCGTCTGGGTCGCTATCTCTCCACGTGCGTGGCGTTGCTGCTGGGTATAGGTGTCCAACACCTGGTTGACATCCAGGATGCCTTCTGCCAAGGCGTTGTAAAACTCCGTGACGATGCGATAGCCGAGGCGCGTCATCGTGTGCATCAGGGTGGCTTCGTCGATGTCGATCTTGCGGTTCTTGAACTTCCGCTCCAGCTCCTCCTTGGCGAAAGCAGCCTGCGTAGCGGCCTGTTCCTTGAGGGCCTGACGCACCTTGGAGCGCGCGCGTCCCGTCTTTACCACGTTCAGCCAATCCTGTTTAGGGTACTGGTTGACGTGTGTCATGATCTCCACCTGGTCTCCACTATGCAGCACCTGGCGCAGTGTCACCATCTTACCGCCGATGCGGCCCCCGGTACAGTGGTTGCCAATCTTCGTGTGCAGGGCGTAGGCGAAGTCCAGCACCGTGGAACCCTGCGGCAGCTTGTAGAGGTCGCCCTTGGGTGTGAAGACAAAGACCTCGTCCTCGTACAAGTCCATCTTGAACTGGTCCATGAGTTGCAGATCGTCGCCGGCTTCCAGTGCGTTGCGGATGCCTTGCATCCAAGATTCTACAGCAGCCTCGCCGCCCCGCACGCCCTTGTAGCGCCAGTGGGCAGCCAAACCACGCTCTGCCACCTCGTCCATTCTTTCCGTGCGTATCTGCACCTCCACCCACTTCCCCTCGGGGCCCAGCACAGTGATGTGCAGGCTCTCGTAGCCGTTGCTCTTAGGGATGCTGAGCCAATCACGCATACGCTTCGGGTTGGGTTGGTACATATCCGTAATGATCGAAAACACCTGCCAGCAATCCTGCTTCTCACGCTCAAGCGGAGAGTCCAGAATCACGCGGATAGCGAAGAGATCATAGACACCCTCGAACTCGCATTTCTGCTTCTTCATCTTCTGCCAGATACTATGGATGCTCTTCGTTCGCCCCTTCATGTGAAACTTTAATCCTGCTGCTTTAAGTTTCTCTTCTACAGGCTTTATAAATCTGTCAATATATGCATCACGACTTTTCTTTGTGGCGTTGAGTTTCTCCTTGATATGATAGTATGCATCATGTTCCAGATACTTCAACGACAAGTCCTCCAACTCGCTCTTCAGGCGATAGAGACCCAACTTGTGAGCCAGCGGTGCATAGAGGTAGGATGACTCCATCGCTACACGACGACGAGCCTCATCATTGGCAGCCTCCTTGATTTGACGCATCACGCAGACACGATTGGCAATCACGATGAGGATGACACGCATATCTTCGGCAAACGACAGCAACAACTGCTTGAAGTTCTCGCTCTCCACGATGGGATTCTTGGCATATAGCATGTCTATACGCTGCAGACCACGGATAATGGTAGCCACATCACTGCCGAAATCCCGGCGAACCTGATCCTCTTTCAGCTGCCCCTGATGGACCGGATGGCTGAGGATTACGCCCAAGATGGCAGGGCGCGACACACCTATCTCAGTAGCCACAACCAATGCCGTCTGCATTGACATCAACAGGGGGTGCAGCCCAAAGACATCACGCTCCAGCGCCGTGGTCTCTGCAGCCGCAGCAAGATATTTCTTCACACGGGCATAATCCTTCGGTTGCAGGTCGTTGCCCACCTGCGACATCAGCTGGCGATAAAGGCCAAAGAACTCTTTTCTCTCAGCAGGATTAAGCGCCAAAATATCGTTATTCATACACTCTCTTTCTAAAAAACTGCCGCGAAGATAGTGATTTTTCATGAAAGATGATGTTTCATTGAACCTTTTTTACTACTTTTGGACGCGATTTTGAACTCTTTAAGTTTTCCATGAACCCTAAACGACAATTTGCCCTCTTGAACCCTTTAAACTCCTTAAACCCTTTGAACCCCTTGAACCCTTTGAACCCCTTGAACCCCTTGAACCCCTTGAACCCTTAAACCCCATAATCCCCCATAAACGACAATCATGATTACCTCCGAAGATCGTAAGCTGCTTGCCAAGAAAGGCATCAGCGAACAACAAATCCTACACCAACTGGAACAGTTCCGCGAAGGCTTCCCCTTCCTTAAGCTCCGCGCTGCTGCCGCTATCAACAATGGCATCCTCGCCCCCTCCGATGCTGAGTGCCAGACGCTCGTAGAGGCGTGGGAGAAGTATAAGGGCGAAGGCCACCGCATCACTAAGTTTGTGCCCGCCAGCGGTGCCGCCTCACGTATGTTCAAGAATATGTTTGAATTCCGCGATGGCGACCACGACGCTCCCGAGAGCGATTTTGAGAAGACATTCTTCGACCGCATCCAGGACTTCGCCTTCTTCCCTGCCCTCGACGATGCCTGTCAGGTACTCTTTGGTGAGGGCGCACTAGATCTCATGGATGCAGGGCGCTACAAGGATGTCGTCAGCGCCATGCTCGACGAAGAAGGCCTCAACTACGGCCAGCTGCCCAAGGGATTACTGCAATTCCACGCCTACCCCGAGGATGCCCGTACACCCTTGGAAGAGCACCTCGTAGAGGCTGCGCAGTATGCCGTGTCGAATGGTGAGACCGATGTCCATTTCACCGTCTCCACTGAGCACCGCGAGCTTTTTGAAGCCCTTGTAACGCGCGTCCTTCCCACCTATGAAGAAATGTTCGGCGTCAAATACCATGTCTCCTTCAGCGAGCAGAAACCTAGCACCGACACCCTCGCAGCCACGATGGATAACGACCCCTTCCGCACCGATGACGGCCAGCTGCTCTTCCGTCCGGGTGGCCACGGAGCCCTCATCCAGAACCTCTCCGACCTCGACAGCGATATCGTCTTCATCAAGAACATCGACAACGTGGTTCCCGACCGTTTGAAGCCTGCCACGACGCTGTGGAAGCAGGTCATCGCCGGTGTCCTCGTGAACGCACAGCGTAAGGCCTTCTCTTACCTGAAGCGCCTTGACGAAGGAAGTGTTGGCCAAGCCGAACTCCAAGAGATGGTGAACTTCCTGCAGACCGAACTCTGCACAGAGGTACCCGGCATCGCTGAGATGGACACCGACGAGCTCATCGCCACCCTGCGCCGCAAGTTCAACCGTCCCATGCGCGTGTGTGGTATGGTAAAGAACGTGGGCGAACCCGGCGGAGGGCCGTTCCTGGCTTTCAACCCCGACGGCAGCGTCAGCCTGCAGATCCTGGAGAGCTCACAGATCGACACCCACAACCCTGCCTACATGGCGATGTTCCAAAGCGGTACACACTTCAACCCCGTGGACCTTGTCTGTGCCATCCGCGACTACAAAGGCAACCGCTTCGACCTGCCCCGCTTCGTAGATCCCGCCACCGGCTTCATCTCCTTCAAGTCCAAGAGCGGAAAGGACCTCAAAGCGCTGGAGCTTCCCGGACTGTGGAACGGTGCCATGAGCGATTGGAGCACCATCTTCGTGGAGGTACCCCTCGATACCTTCAACCCCGTGAAGACGGTCAATGACCTCCTGCGCCCGCAGCATCAGTAATCCGCGGCAGCAGGCTGAGAGCCTCTGACATCAATAAAAAATGAGCGAAAAAGTAAAAAACTTTAAACTTTAAACTTTAAACTCTAAACTTTTTCGTACCTTTGCACCCGCTTTGCGCCATTATGCGCGCCCTTCTCTCCTCACACCATCATTCGGGCGCGTGACGCAAAGCTTCTGGTCTCGTAGCTCAGCTGGATAGAGCAACAGCCTTCTAAGCTGTGGGTCTTGGGTTCGAATCCCAACGGGATCACCAGAACAAAAATAAGTCGCTGATTTCTCAGCGACTTATTTTTTACCATCTTGTTATATCCCGTCTCCATAGTTTTTTGTCATCATATCATAGTGCAGCGCCTCCAGTTCTTCGAGTGTGAGGTTATTCACTGCCGCCTCAATTTTCCTTATCAGCTCTTCCCTGCGGCTTTCAGAAGAGCCATATTTCTTATAGAAATCCATAGACGTTGTTAAATCCAATCAAAATTGTCCTTGCCAGCTCCTATCTCGAAATGGCATTTGGCAATGCCCAGGTCCATGTGTGTGTAGCCAATCATAGAGAACCCCTTCTTGGCTCGAACCAGATGGCGTCCGTCCTTTACACCGACGTACTCGAAAGAGAACTTCTGTTGGTTCACGGCCGTAGGCGCAAGAAGTGCGGCTTCCACACCTCTCTGGAACCACGATGGCGTGAGCGTGCTGACATTCGATACCTGCTCTACCGTTTTGATCTTATGCTTAACGCCCTGCGTCTCGCCATAACCTACGGAGATATAGCAAGCTATCTTCTCGTCGTCGTCAAGCACATACGTATTCGCCACCTTCGTGTAGCTGAGTCCTACCCAACAGGTGTTCAGCCCAAGCGTCTGCGCATACAGCACCAGCTTCTCACCGAAATAGCCGACACGCTCGTCCAGGTCAACCGCCTTTTTACCCGCAACAACGATATAGTTGTTGACACCGCGGAACTTACCATAGGCAAAGACACCTTGAAAAGCTTTCGGTTCGTTCAGGATGAGTTGCATGTGCAGCTGTCCCTCACGGTTGAGTTCTGTAATCTTCTCTTCCAGCACCTTGACGATGTCATCCGTCAGCGGCTGTTCTTTATATGCCCTCACACTATGGCGCGCTTTTATTGCTTCTAGTAAATCCATATAAGAATCGCTCACATTGAATATTATGCAGGCCGCCAGCATCTAAGCGTCTGGCGAATATATAAAAGAAAAGCAGGTTGTCTCACGACAACCTACCTTTCATTAACCTTAAATCTAATACCATGAAAAACACGGTGCAAAGATATGTATATTTTTGATAATCCGCAACATTGGAGTGGATTTATATTCCTTTTCTTTTAATTTATTTAACAAACCTATGCTTAACCATTAAGCAAATTAACTTATTCGACAAATAATACAAGTCCTTTGAGGTATTCTCCCTCAGGATGATAGATATTAATGGGATGGTCAGCGGGTTGGTGAAGCTGATGAAGGATGCGAACACGACGACCACTTTGTGCCGCTGCCGTGAAGACGGCTGTGCGGAACTGCTCTTTGGAGACAGCTTGTGAGCAGGAGAAAGTAAAGAGAATGCCCCCTGGGCGTATCTTCTCAAAAGCACGTAGGTTCAGTCGCGTATAGCCTTTCAGAGCATTGCGCAAGGCATCCTTGTGTTTAGCGAAGGCGGGCGGGTCGAGGATGATGAGGTCATAAGCGCCGTCGTCCATCTGCTGCAGGAAACGGAAGGCATCCTCAGCGAAGGCTTCGTGACGCGCATCGCCAGGGAAATTAAGCTCTACGTTGGCATTCACGAGATCGACGGCTTTGGCCGAGCTATCGACAGAATGTACCTTATGGGCACCGCCCCGCATGGCATAGACGGAAAAGCCGCCGGTGTAGCAAAACATATTCAACACGTCACGACCTTTGGAATAGGTTTCTAAAAGGCTGCGGTTGTCGCGCTGATCCACAAAGAAACCTGTCTTTTGGCCACGCAGCCAGTCGATATGGAACTTGAGGCCGTTCTCGACAGCCACGTCATCGGCATTGCCACCCACAAGAAAACCATTTTCCTGTCCCAAGTCAGCCTTGAAAGGGAGTGTCGTCTCGCTCTTGTAGAAGATATGGTGCACGGTGCCTCCCATCACGTGTTGCAGGGCCTCGGCAATCTGTTCTCGACAGCAGTGCATCCCCACGCTATGTGCCTGCACGACAGCTGTCTCGCCATATACATCGATAACCAAGCCAGGCAGGTGGTCGCCTTCGCCATGCACGAGGCGATAGGTGCTGTTTTGCGGGTTGCCAGCCACACCTATGGCCTTGCGCACATCAAGTGCAGCCTGCAGTCGTCGCTGCCAAAAGGCAAGGTCGATGGCCTCATCCTCAAAGGTCAGCACACGCACCGCAATCGAGCCAATCTGCCAGTGTCCTGTAGCGATATAATCGCCGTCGCTGGTCATGACGCGCGCCAAAGTTCCTTCCTCCTGCTGTCCTTCAATATGATGAATGGCACCTGAGAATATCCAAGGGTGAAAACGCCGCAGCGACTCCTCCTTGCCGCGTTTGAGATATATTTTCATGATTGTTGCTTCTGTTGAACGTTAACAAGTTGAAAATCTTTTGTTTCGAAGAGATGGTTAATCTCGTCATATAACCGTAGGCAAGCCCAGGCATCGGTAGCAGCATAACGTTTCTGCGCATCTGTCAGCACGTCAGCATCCCAGTTAGAGAGGCGCTGTGTCTTAGATATTTTGCGGCTAAAAAGGTTGGCATAGAGTTTCTGAAGGCTCATATCCTCGATACCCAGTTTGCGGACATAATCCTGTAGCTCCAGATACTTGCCGGGCGTGAAGTCCTTGCGGCGGCGCAGCTGTGCCCAATCATCGTGCAACGAGAGCCCTATCTTCTGCACGGAGCTGTCGGCCAGCAACCGCACAAGACAATCCGGAAGGCCGATGTGCACGAGGCGGAAAAGGAAACAGGTGTCGTAGGTGGAAACCTGCAACAATGACACGGGATTCATGCCTCCCGGTTTGAAATTGGGGCGCGTCTCGGTGTCGAGACCCAGGTAGGGCTTTCTCAAAAGGTAATCGACAGCCCGACGTGCCTCGCCCACACTTTGAATGACGATGATACGTCCTTCAAACTGCTCCTTCGGAAGTGCCGAAATGGCCGTTTTATCGTAGTGAGAATAGATAGTTTTCACGTAAGTATGCGCTTCAAGCGGCAAAATTACTGCTTTTTGCAAAAAAAAGAGATGTTTTTGATGAAAAGTTAGCAGAAATGTACTACTTTTGTGCCAAAATAAGGAATAGAAAGAAATATGACCCAACAAACAAAGACCCCGCCGACACGCACCCGCACAACGAAAAGAAATACGCGCAGGGGCGCTGACAATGGTGACACCCTTCATGTAGGCATGGCCCTCCGCGGCGACAAAGATGAACCCCTGAACCGCATGGAGGCTGTGCGCATCGTCCTCGGTGTGGTGTTACTGGCCATTGCAGCCTTTACGCTCCTCTGTTTCGTGTCCCACCTCCTCACAGGCGGCGAGGACCAGAAGGTGCTGCAAGGTGGCTACTTCGGTCAGGCGAAGAACTGGGCCGGGTATATGGGTGCTTGGTGGAGTGACTACTGGATGACACGCAACTTCGGTCTGGGTGCATTCTTCATCCCGGTTTTCCTCTTCGCGGCTTCGCTGAAGCTCACTGGGGCCTACTATGTGCGTCTGTGGAAGTGGTTCATCAACTGCACCATTCTCCTCTGTTGGGTCAGTGTGGCGGCAGCCTTCTTCCTCACGAACACCTTTGCCAACAACACAGCCATCAGCTACATCAGCCCGGGCGGCTACCACGGTATGCGCATTGTTGAACTGCTCGATGGGATCATGGGCCCCGTGGGCACGTTCATCGTGCTGTTCCTCACGCTGCTGGCCTATCTATGCTATCTCAGCGCTGAGACCATCCGCATCATCCGTCGCCTGCTGCATCCCCAACAATTTGCACGCGAGTTGAAGGAACGCTACCCCGTACTCAGCAGCATTGTGGATTTCTGCCGCCGCACAGCAGCCCGTTTCCGCAAGAAGAGCGAGGATACGGCCAAGGAGGAGTCCGAGGCAACAATTATTGACATGTCCATTCCGGAGGCCGTACCTGTGACGCCAGTAACCAGTCCCATCACCAAACCCGTCCCTGTGGAAACGGAGATTGAGCTGACGATTGACACCCCTACGCAGGAAGAAACGCCCGCCGAGCCAAAGGCCAAGCCTACCGCCAACGACACGGACATACCGCTTGAGATAGAGCCCACACAAGAAGAGGATATCGCTGATGCAGATCGCATAGCAGCCCTTGAGCCCTATGACCCGAAGCTCGATCTTGAGAACTACCGCTACCCCACCCTCGACCTGCTGAAGCACTATGACATCGACCTGCATGCCAGCATCGACATGGAGGAGCAGAACAAGAACAAAGACCAAATCATCTATGTGCTCCGCACTTTTGGTGTCGAGATATCCAGCATCAAGGCCACCGTAGGGCCCACGATCACACTCTACGAGATTACACCCGCCCCCGGCGTGCGTATCTCCAAGATCCGTAACCTCGAGGATGACATCGCCCTCTCGCTCTCAGCGCTCGGCATCCGTATCATTGCGCCTATACCGGGTAAGGGAACCATCGGTATTGAGGTACCTAACGCCAAGCCGCAGATTGTGTCAATGGAGAGCATCCTCAATAGCAAGAAGTTTCAGGAAACGACCATGGAACTGCCCATGGCGCTGGGCAAGACCATCACCAACGAGGTATTCATGGCTGACCTGGCCAAGATGCCGCACCTGCTCGTGGCCGGTGCCACCGGACAAGGTAAGAGCGTTGGCCTCAACGCCATCATCACCTCGCTGCTCTACAAGAAACACCCTGCCGAGCTGAAGTTCGTGATGGTCGATCCCAAGAAGGTGGAATTCCCCATCTACACGCCCATCGTGAACCACTTCCTCGCTCAGATCGAGGATGATACGGAGGACGAGCCCATCATCACCGATGTACAGAAGGTCATCAACACGCTGAAGAGCCTGTGCGTGGAGATGGACACACGCTACGACCTGCTCAAGAAGGCTCGTGCCCGCAACATCAAGGAATACAACGAGAAGTTCCGCAATCGTCAGCTGAATCCCGAGCATGGACACAAGTTCCTGCCCTATATCGTTGTCATCATCGATGAGTTCGGTGACCTTATCATGACAGCCGGTAAGGAGATTGAACTGCCCATAGCCCGCATTGCACAGTTAGCACGTGCTGTGGGAATGCACATGATCATCGCCACACAGCGCCCGACGACCAACATCATCACGGGTACCATCAAAGCTAACTTCCCTGCACGTATGGCCTTCAAAGTCAGTGCCATGATTGACTCGCGCACGATTCTCGACCGACCTGGTGCCAACCAGCTCATCGGTAAGGGCGATATGCTCTTCCTCGCCGGTAGCGAACCTGTGCGTCTGCAATGCGCCTTCGTGGATACTCCGGAAGTGGAGCGCATCGCCAACTTCATTGCCTGTCAACAGAGCTACTCAGGTCCCTTCGGCCTGCCACGTCCACCTATGGAAGATACAGGTGGTGGCGCCGCCGATGTCGATATGAACCATCTCGACCCGATGTTCGCCGATGCAGCCCGTCTCATCGTCACCTCACAGCAAGGTTCCACGAGCATGATACAGCGTAAGTTCTCCATCGGCTATAACCGTGCTGGACGACTGATGGATCAGCTGGAACACGCGGGCGTCGTAGGCCCCGCACAAGGCGCCAAGCCACGCGACGTGCTCATTCAGGACGAGGCCTCGTTGGAGTTCCTGCTCAACGACCTGGGATGAGTGAAAGATGGAAAATGAAGAATGAAAAGTGAAAAATATGATACGTAAACTATTCCCCCTCTTAATTTTAGCTGCAGTGCTCTCCACCGCCAGTTATGGCCAGAGTGCACGTAAAGTCCTCGACGCCACGGCAGCCCGCATGACCAAGACTGGCGGCGTGAAAGCTGAGTTCAAAGTCACACAGTTCAACGGTGCCACACCACAAAGCGAGACCACAGGCATTATGCTCATAAACGGAAAAAGCTTCTATATGAGCACCAACGAAGTCAACATATGGTATGACGGCAAGACACAATGGAGCATGATGAAGAACGGCATCGAGGTCAATATCTCGGAACCCGATGAGGACGACCTGGCAGAGATGAACCCAGCCGTGATCGTGAACATATACAAACGGGGCTTCAACTACAGTATGTCCAAGTCGACACTCCGTGGGCGACCTACATTTGTCGTTCATCTGTGGCCTAAGCATAAAGGCTCTGATTTCAGTGATATCTTCGTGGACATCGACCAATCCAATTACAACCCGCTCTGCATTCGTGCCAAGCGCAATGGCGACTGGGTACGCCTGTCCATTCTTTCCTTCCAGAATGGCTTCGTTTTTCCAGCCAGCACCTTCACATTCCCCAAGAAAGAGTATCCCAACATCGAAGTTATTGATCTGAGATGATAAAAAAATGAAAAGTGAAAGAGTGAAAAGTGAATATAATATTTTCCTTGAACCCTTAAACTCTTGAACTTTTGAACCCTTTGAACCCTTAAACTTTTAAACTCTTAACCCCTAGCCCCTTACCCCAATGACCCACTTCCCCCTTCTCATCCTCGGCAGCGGCCCCGCAGGCTATACTGCTGCCATCTATGCTGGTCGTTCTGGTCTCACCCCCGTATTGTATGAAGGCCTCCAGCCCGGCGGCCAGCTCACCACAACCACAGAAGTGGAGAACTTCCCCGGCTTCCCTGAAGGCATTGACGCTAACGAGCTCATGGATAATATGCGCTCGCAGGCAGAGCGTTTCGGATGTCAGTTTGTGCCGAATATGGCCGTGAAGGCAGACCTCAGCCAAGCCCCCTACCACCTATGGTTCGACGATGGCTCGGAAGCCACCTGCGACAGCCTCATCATTGCCACGGGTGCCAGCGCCAAATACCTCGGTCTGGCCGACGAAGAGAAATACCGTGGTCAGGGTGTTTCGGCTTGTGCTACTTGCGACGGTTTCTTCTATCGCAAGAAGACCGTAGCTGTGGTGGGCGGTGGTGATACTGCCTGCGAGGAAGCCTCCTATCTCGCCGGACTCGCCGCCAAGGTATATCTCATTGTGCGCAAGCCCTACCTGCGTGCTACACAGATCATGCAGGAGCGTGTCCTCAATAATCCCAAAATCGAAGTTCTCTTCGAGCATAACACCGTCGGACTTTTTGGCGAAAACGGCGTCGAGGGTGCTCATGTCGTCTATCGCAAAGGCGAGGCTGACGAACGCCGCTATGACATCGCCATCGACGGCTTCTTCCTGGCCATAGGTCACCGTCCGAACTCCGACCTCTTCCGTCCGTGGGTGAAGACCGACGAAACGGGTTATATCCTCACCGAAGGTGACTCCCCTCGCACGGGTATCCCTGGTGTTTTCGCTGCTGGCGATGTAGCCGACCCGCACTACCGCCAAGGTGTCGTAGCTGCAGCCTCAGGCGCTAAAGCTGCCATCGAAGCTGAGCGCTACCTCGCCACTCTATAAGTTCTATAGGTCGACCTATAGTTTCCAAACATTCTTTAAACACAAACCTTTCACGACATTTTACGATGCGCAACTTACTTATCTCTCTTCTCCTCATTGTAGGCTATGGCCTTACAGCAGCGCAATCTAACGTTATATCCCCGACAGGCTTTGGCAAAGCCAGTCTCTTGAACGAAGGCTGGCTTTTCCGCCTGGCCGATGATAGCGCCGCTATCATGCCCGCTTTCGACGACAACCGCTGGCAGCGCGTCAGCGTGCCTCATGACTGGAGCGTGCGTCAACCTATGTCGCCCGACTGCGGTTCCTGCCAGGGCTACCTCCCTGGTGGCATCGGCTGGTACCGTTGCCACCTCAGCGTCAACGCCAGCGACTTAACCGACGGACGCAAGCTGTACATCTATTTTGAGGGCGTCTATAACCGCTCCACGGTCTATCTCAACGGCCACTGCCTCGGCTACCGCCCTAGCGGCTTCGCCTCGTTCCTCTACGACCTGACGCCCTATCTACGCATCGGCGAGGACAACGTCCTGGCTGTGCGAGTGGATCACTCCCGCCAGAACGACTCGCGTTGGTATACGGGTTCCGGCATCTACCGCCCCGTATGGCTCGTCAGCGCCCCCGCAACCCATTTCGCCCTCTGGGGAACCTCATGGAAAGTGAAGAGCCTGAACAGCAAGAAGGCTGTAGTGGAAATCAAAGTGGAAGACCCACCACTAACCCCTCCCGTTAGGGAGGGGAAATACGCCCTTGCCATTGATATATTGGATGCTGATGGAAAGGTCATCGCCACCAAACGCAGCACTCTCCCCTCCCTGACGGGAGGGGGCGGAAGTGGGTCCTTCACCATCCCCTCACCCCACCTTTGGACCCTCTCCTCCCCTTATCTATATAAGGTACGCGCGCGTCTAATAGCAAACGGTCAGGAAGTGGATTGCTCCGAGGTGCCGATGGGCCTGCGCACGCTTGAATTCTCACCCGACAAAGGTTTTGCCCTTAACGGAGAATGGATGAAGGTCAAGGGTGTCTGCGTGCATGACGATGCCGGCGTCCTCGGAACGGCCGTTCCAGTTGACGTATGGAAGCGCCGCTTGCTCAACCTCAAATCCATCGGCGTCAACGCCCTCCGCATGAGCCACAACCCGCACGCCCCTGCCCTCTACGCCCTCTGCGACTCACTCGGTCTGCTCGTCATGGATGAGGCCAGTGACGAATGGGAGTTCCCCAAGCGCAAGTGGCTGAAGGGTTGGAACCAAGGCAAGCCTGGCTTCGAAGGCACCTACGACTATTTCGAGGAGTGGATAGACCGCGACGTGGCTGATATGGTTCGCCGCGACCGCTGCCACCCCAGCATCTTCCTCTGGAGCATCGGCAACGAAGTCGATTACCCCAACGACCCCTATTCCCACCCTGTCCTCAACGGCAACGGTAGCGACTTCACGCAGCCTGCCTATGGCGGCTACAAACCCGAGCAGCCCAACGCCGAGCGCATCGGCATCATCGCCCAGCGTCTGGCCAAAGTTGTGCGCGGCATCGATGACTCGCGCGCCGTCACAGGCGCCCTCGCCGGTGTTGTCATGAGCAACGAGACAGCCTACCCCGAGGCCGTGGATGTCGTGGGCTATAACTATACCGAGAGCCGCTACGCCACTGACCATCAGCGCTATCCGCAGCGCGTTATCTACGGCAGCGAGAATCGCCACGACCTGCCCGCATGGAAAGCCGTCCGCGACAACGAACACATCTTCGGACAGTTCCTGTGGACAGGTATCGACTATCTGGGCGAGAGCGGGCCCTGGCCAGCTCGCGGATCATCGGCAGGCCTGCTTGACCTCGCCGGCAACATCAAGCCCAATGGCCACTACCGCGCTGCGCTGTGGGCAGAGCAGCCCGTCTGCTATATCGGTACCTACCCTGCGGCCAATCCCAACAGCCGTCGCTTTCGCGGACGTGAGCGCCGCGAATGGGTATCGCCTTACGCCCCTGCTGTGTGGAACTACGAGGCAGGACAGCGCATACGTGTCGTCTGCTACACCAATGCCACCACAGCCCACCTCTTCCTCAACGACGAACCTATCGGCGGTGAGCCGCAACGCGATGCAGCCACCGACATTCTCTACTGGGACATCGACTACGCTCCCGGTACCCTGCGCTGCGAGGTAGATGGTGCCAATGCCGCTATCACCACCTGTGGCCGTCCCTACGCCCTGCGCGCTACCATCGACAAGACCATGCTTTCCCATCCTGACGAAGTGGCTCATGTCACCGTCGAAGTCGTCGATGAAGAAGGACGACTCGTGCCTTTAGCTGACAACGACATCACCTGTTTTATCAATGGCCCTGCGCGGCTGCTCGGCCTTGAGAACGGTGATATCAGCGACATCAGTGACAAAACCGACAACCGTTGTCGCGCCCATGGAGGACGCCTCATCGCATATATCACCTGTCGCCGCACACAACAGTCTTTACCCATTCCCACAGACGACAGCACTGCGACCCTCCACTTCAACTCTCCCCTGCTTGAGAGCGCAAACATTACCATCGCCATCCCATAAAATTTAGGAGTGAATGCAAAAATATCTCGAATATTGACGTCGGTTTGTGGAAAAGTGTGTATCTTTGAGGCCGACATAACTAAACTACCCCCCACCTATGAACCATAAAAGACTTGCCTCAGCTGTTGTTTTCCTTCTATATTCTTCACTCTGCACCTCCATTGCGTGGGCGCAGGCGGACTCCTGCAAGAAGGAAAAACCGAATGAGTTTTTACTCAACCTTAACTACCTGACACACGGCGAGATTCGCGCAGGCGGACTTCCCAAACCGGCAAGCGAAGACATCATCGTAGAGGACCGCGCGAATTTCCTCATGGGACGTATGCGCCTGAATCTGAGCTACAAACGCAACTGGTTAGAAGCAAAGGCGGTCATCCAAAACAGCGCCGTGTGGGGCACGAGTTCCAATATGACACTCAATATGTATGAGGCGTGGGTGAAGGCAACGGCGAAATTCGGTCTGTTCGGACAAGTGGGACGCATCGCGCTATCCTACGACGACGAGCGCATCATCGGCCCTAACGACTTCGCTATGGCCTCGGCCTCGCACGATGTGTTGCGTTTCGGCTACGAAGGCCACGGCCATAAGGTACACGCCATCCTGGCTTTCAACCAAAACAGCAGCAACATAGACATAGGCACTTACTACAAGGATGGTGCCCAAGACTACAAGAGCATGCAGGTACTGTGGTACCACTACGATGTGCCCAAGGTACCGCTTGGCGTATCACTGTTGTTCATGAATGTGGGACTGCAGGCGGGCGAACCCGGAATAAAAAACAACGAGCCCCACACAGTTTATCAGCAGATGTATGGCGGCTATGTGAAATATAGTCCCAAGTACGTGACGGCAGAGGCTGCCTATTACCGGCAAGGTGGCCAGACGGTGCTTGGAAGCGGTGGCGTTGATATCAGTGCGTGGATGGCGAGCGGCAAGGTCTCCATCAATCCCTCGGACCGCTACGGCTTTGACTTGGGCTACGACTACCTGAGCGGCGATGACTATGTGGCTGTCATTGTACCTGGAGGCTTTGGTATGGTGCAACACAAAGTGTTTAAGGGCTTCGCACCGCTCTATGGTTCGCGCACGAAATTCTACGGTATTCTGGACTATTTCTACCAGAGCGCCTACATCAATGGCTTCACACCTGGTCTGCAGGACGCCAATGCAGGTGTTCACGGCAACCCCTGGCCCAAACTGAACCTAAACTTGCGCTACCACTATCTGGCCACAACCACCAAACTGGTTGATTACGACCGCACGTTAGGGCACAGCATCGACCTACTTGCCAGCTACCGCTTCACACCGGACATCAGCCTCACAGCAGGTTACACCTTCATGATGGGCACCAGAACGATGGAGAATCTGAAACAAGGCGAAGGCAGCAAGCACGCTCACTGGGGCTGGTTCTCCCTCGTCATCTCCCCAGACCTCTTCAAAACAAGATGGTAATCCCTCTAACGGATACAAAACATGAGCCCTAAGCCACATGAAGACAGATCTTCATACAGGACCTGACTATCAGTTTATCGATGCTATTTTGTTTGCCTATCGTCTAGGATATGTACGATACGATGAACAGAAAGCAGCGCTGTTGGCGGCGGCACGTGTGGCGACGGATGCCATCTCTTTCATGACGGCACTGGAGAACTTCGGCGTGAGCAGGCGGTCGCAACTCCACAGTTTTGTGGGCAAGGTATTGGCAGCACCCGGCTACTACCGAGCGCAGTATCCACAGATGTTAGGGTTACGGCGCGAGGGCGAGGAAGTGTTGTCCTTCCTCAATAACAATTTTGTCTTGTTTGTGGTGGAACCTGTCCTCACCCACAAACAACAGGAACTTTTCTTCGATGCCTACTGGTGGTTCGTACGTAATCATAACAGCAGCTATTATGACCCCAAGAAAGGGCCGTGCATTGGTACTTATGCTACGGATCCACAGGACAATGCCTCTACCATCTTACGCTTCGAAAAATACCTGTATGGATTAGTCAACCACAAAACACAAAAGGTTGCTAAGCTCTACGAAGGATTCCCCGCCGACATTGTAATGGCTATTTACAAACGAGCTTTCGGTGAAGGATAAATAAAAAAAGCTTTAAGGGTCATGCCTCAAAGCTTTTTTATAATTACTAAGGAAACGTGATTAGGCTTCCTCGGGCTTCATGTTGGTATAGACGGTCTGGACATCGTCGAACTCTTCGAGGCGCTCGACCATCTTGTCAATGCTGGCGCGCTCGTCAGCAGTGACATCCTTGAGGTCGTTGGGGATGTAGGTGAACTCACCACCGACATCCTCGAAGCCCTGCTCCTCCAGATGCTTCTGGATGGCGCCGTAGCTCTTGGGATCGCCGTAGATGGTCAGCGTGCCTTCTTCCTCGTCCTCGTCGTACTCATCTTCCACTCCGTAGTCGATGAGGTCCAGGATGAGTTCGTCCATGTCGATGTCGTCCTTCTTCTTGAAGGTGAACACACACTTGTGGTCGAAGAGGAATGCGAGGCTACCCATTGTACCGAGGTTGCCGCCGAACTTGTTGAAGACGCTGCGGACGTCGGCCACGGTGCGCGTGGGGTTGTCGGTCAGCGTATCTACGAAGACAGCGACGCCGTGGGGGCCATAGCCCTCGTAGGTCATGCCCTTGTAGTCGCTCTGGTCCTTGCCCATCGCGTTCTTGATGGCGCGATCGATGTTGTCCTTCGGCATGTTCTCACGCTTGCAGGTGGCGATGATACCACGCAGTGTGGGGTTCATGTCGGGGTCTGGGCCGCCAGCCTTCACGGCGATGGCGATCTGCTTGCCCAACTTGGTGAATGTCTTTGCCATGTGGCCCCAGCGCTTCAGCTTGGCGGCCTTGCGGTATTCAAATGCTCTTCCCATATTTTGGAGTTTATAGTTTAATGTTTAAAGTTTAATGAGGATTGATTAGCGAAGTTCCGCTCCTAATTGTTTGGTTAGGTTTTGGATCAGCTTCTGCATAATTGCATCGATGGCCTTGTCGTTGAGCGTCTTGGTCTCGTCCTGGAGGATGAAGTTGACGGCGTAGGATTTCTTGCCGGCGGGCAGGTTCTTGCCTTCATAGACATCGAAGAGGCGGACTTCCTTCAGGAGCTTGCGCTCGCTCTGGTAGGCGATGGCCTCGATGCTGGCGAACTCCACGCTCTTGTCCACGAGCAGGGCGAGGTCGCGGCTGACGGCAGGGAACTTGGGCAGCTCGGTGTAGCTGACCTTCTCCTTGCGAATCAGACGCATCACCTGCTGCCAGCAGATGTCTGCGAAATAGACATCGGTGGGGATGTCGAAAGCAGCCTGCAGGCGCTTGGCGACGATGCCGAGCTGTGCGATGGTCTTGCCGCCACGGTTCTCGATGAGGATGCTCTTGGAGAAGATGTCGTTGGTGCCTTCCTTGAAGATGAGCGAACCGAAGGGCACACCCACGCGCTGCAGGATGTTCAGCACCTGGGCCTTGAGGACGTAGAACGACTGATCCTCGTCGGGATGTGCCCACGAACCGCTGACGCGCTTACCCGTGATCCAGAGACCGAGGTGGTAGTCCTCGCTGTAGGCATCGAGCACGTGCTTGATGACTTCGGGGTCGCGGCTGGAGCTGACGCCGGGGATGATGTCGGCGCACTTCTTCTCAGCGTGGTAGTAGTAGCAGTTGCCGAACTCGAAGAACTGCACGTCGCCACGACGGCGGTTCACGTTGCGGCTGATGCTCTCAAGGCCACCGAAGAGGAGCGTCTGGCGCAGCACGGCCAGATCCTGTGAAAGCGGGTTCAGCAGGCGCACACAGTTCTCTGCCTTATTGCACTGCTCGTTGTCGTAGTAGGCAGCCTTGGTCAGCGAGTTGTTCAGGATTTCATTGAAGCCTGCACCGACAAGCTGCTCGGAAACGAGATTCTGTAGCTTGAAGCTCTTATCGACATCACCCTTGATGGCGATGGTAGAATTCAGCGAGAGGGGAATCTCCACGTTGTTGTAGCCGTAGATGCGGAGGATGTCCTCGACGACGTCACAGGGACGCTGCACATCGACGCGGTAGGCAGGCACAAGGAGCTGCAGGCCCTCGGCGGTCTCCTTCTCGATCTTCATCTCGAGAGAGGTGACGATGCTTTTGACGGTCTCGGCGGGGATGTGCTTGCCGATGAGGTTATCGACATAGTCGTACTTCAAATCCACGGGGAAATCGTTCATGGGTGTGGGATAGACGTCCATGATTTCCATGCTGACTTTACCGCCTGCGAGTTCCTGGCACATCTTGGCTGCCAGCTTGAGGGCGTAGATCTGACCGTTGGGGTCGATGCCGCGCTCGAAGCGGAAGGAGGCATCGGTCTGCAGGCCGTGGCGGCGGGCACTCTTGCGAATCCAAGTGGGATTGAAGTAGGCGCTCTCGAGGAGCACGTTCTTCGTGGTCTCATAAGTGCCACTGCCCTTACCACCATAGACGCCACCGATACACATGGGCTCCTCGGCATTGCAGATCATCAGATCGCGGTCGCTGAGCTTATGCTCCACGCCGTCGAGCGTCAGGAAGGGTGTGCCCTCGGGCATCGTCTTCACGATGACCTGCTGACCCGTGATCATGTCTGCATCGAAGCAGTGCAGGGGCTGGCCGAAAGCCATCATGATGTAGTTGGTGATATCCACGATGTTGTTGATGGGACGCAGACCGATAGTGGTCAGGTGGTCCTTCAACCACTGTGGGCTCTCCTTGACTTCGCAATCCGTAACAGTCACGGCAGCGTAGCGCGGGCAAGCCTCGGCGTTCTCCACGCGGATAGGAATCTCGAGGGAGTGGTTATCAACCTTGAAGTCCTCGACGCTGGGACGGTGGAGGGCGGTCTTGTAGTCGTTCTGCACCAGCCAGGCGTAGAGGTCGCGAGCCACACCGTAGTGCGAGCAGGCATCGGCGCGGTTGGCAGTGATGTCCACTTCAATGAGCCAGTCGCTCTCAAGGCCGTAGTATTCGGCAGCGGGTGTGCCCACGACAGCGTCGGCGGGCAGCACGATGATACCGCTATGGTCTGTGCCGACACCGATTTCGTCCTCGGCACAGATCATGCCGTTGGACTCGATGCCGCGCAGCTTGCTCTTCTTGATGACAAACTCTTGGTCGCCGTCGTAGAGCTTGGTGCCAAGCGTAGCCACGATGACTTTCTGGCCAGCAGCCACATTGGGGGCGCCGCAGACAATCTGCTGAATCTCGGGGGTGCCGATGTTCACGGTGCAAACATGCATGTGATCACTATTGGGATGTGGCTCACATGTGAGGACCTCAGCGACGACCAATCCCTGCAGACCGCCTTTGATGGTCTGCACCTCTTCCACGCCATCCACTTCGAGACCTGCCGAAGTGAGGGCTGCTGCGACTTCCTGCGCCGACAGGGTTGTATCGACGTACTCACGAAGCCATTTGTAGGAGATATTCATCTATTTGACAATTTGACAATTTACAATTTGACAATTTGCGATTTGCGGGCGCAAAAGTACAAAAAATCTTTGAACCGCGCGTGCTTTTTCCGTAGGAAATTAGCCGAAACGGGTTAGAAAGGTACTTTTGCGTTGCTTGGCGGCGGTCCAAACGGGGTATCTTCATCGTTCACTGGCGGTAGTTCATTGGGTGGCACGGGTGCTGTGGGCTGTCCATTCTCCTCCTGCCCGTTGATGGCAGAAGAGCCGTAGATGACAGTTTCTCCGGGAGCCGGGATGTAAGCATCTTCCTCGGGGTCCTGGAAGCGGGCATACTCATTGCGGAAGCGGAGGATGACGGTATCGACGGCACCGTTGCGGTGCTTGGCAATAATGAACTCCGCCATACCACGCATATTGCGCCCTTTCTCGTCCTGATAGATCTTATAGTACTCAGGACGGTGGATGAAGCAAACCATATCGGCGTCCTGCTCGATGGCACCAGACTCACGCAGGTCAGAGAGTTGCGGACGTTTCCCCTCTTCACCTTCACGTTTCTCTACGCTACGGTTAAGCTGCGACAATGCGACGATGGGGATGTTCAGTTCCTTGGCAAGCCCCTTCAGCGAACGGCTGATATTGGAGACCTCCTCCTGACGGGAACCAAAACTCATGCCCGAGGCATTCATCAGTTGGAGGTAGTCGATGAGGATGAGTTTCACACCATGTTCGCGAACCAGACGGCGCGCCTTGGTACGCAATTCAAAGACGGACAGCGACGGGGTGTCATCGATATAGAAAGGGGCGTCGTAGAGCTGACGAATACGGTTGTCGAGCTGTCCCCATTCATAAGGCAACAGTTGTCCGCTCTTTATCTTCTCGCCTGGAAGCTCGCATACATTCACAATGAGACGGTTCACCAGCTGTACGTTGCTCATCTCCAACGAGAACATCGCTACGGGCACACGGGCGTCCACCGCAATCTTCTTAGCCATAGACAACACAAAAGCGGTCTTACCCATAGCCGGACGGGCTGCGATGATGATGAGATCGCTGTTCTGCCAACCGCTGGTAATCTTGTCGATACCTTCAAAACCGCTGGAGAGGCCAGAGAGGCCATCCTGACGGGCTGCAGCTTTCTGTAGCATCAAATAGGCTTCATGGATGACAGGATTGATCTGCGTATAATCCTTCTTAAGGTTTTGTTGTGAAATGGCAAAGAGCTTACCCTCAGCTTCCTGCATCAGGTCATCAACATCGATGGTGCTGTCGAAAGCATCGCGTGACACCTGGCTCGCAAACGTGATAAGCTCACGGGCAAGGAACTTCTGGGCGATAATGCGGGCGTGGTATTCGATATGTGCCGAAGAAGTCACATTGGCACTCAACTGCAGTAAATATGCAGGACCACCAGCCTCCTCCAAAGTGCCTTGTGATTCTAAGTAATCCTGAATGGTGAGGATATCGACAGGACGTTGCTGTGCACTCAGTGAACGCACAGCATCGAATAGAATCTGATGACGATGGTCATAGAAGCTCTCAGGACGCAGAAGCTCGCTCACAAGTGAATAGGCATCCTGTTCGATGAGCAAGGCTCCAATGACGGCGCGTTCCATCTCGATATTCTGTGGTTGCTGGTGTCCAAAGGCATCCTCGGCGGGCACGGCCACTTGCTTGGTCCGCGTACGCGGACGACGGTTTGTATCTGGCATTTTCGTTTATCGTTTAGCGTTTACTTTTAATTCTCAATTCTCAACGTCTTTAGAAATTCTTCAGCACGGGCAAGGTCCTCTGGGGTATCGATACCTATGGTCTCAACATCAGAGATACCCACCTGGATGCTATAGCCCGCCTGCAACCAGCGCAACTGTTCAAGGCTCTCCGCCTTCTCAAGCGGGGACTGTGGCAGGGATGTGATCTCGCGCAGCACTTCAGGACGGTAGGCATAGAGACCTATGTGCTTATAGAAGGTGTGGCGGACGAGCCATTCCTGAGGCTCTACGCCGCGCAGATAAGGAATCACACTGCGACTAAAGTAGAGTGCACGCATCTGATTATCCATCACGACCTTGGGGCTATTGGGATTTTGCAACGCTGCGAGGCCATCGTCAGGCAGGAATGGCTTTACGAGCGTGGCTATCTGCGTATCGGGCTGGTTGAAGCACGCTTTGATGGCCTGTAGCTGCGAGGGCTGGATGAAAGGCTCGTCACCTTGAATATTGACGATGACATCGTAGGGCTTTCCCCACTTCTCATAAGCCTCCTGCACCCGATCTGTGCCGCTCTTATGGTGAGTCCCGGTCATCACGACCTTACCGCCAAAGGCCTCAACAGCCTCGCGGATACGATCATCGTCAGTGGCTACAATAGCCTCGTCAAGCTGTCCTTCCACCTGACGATACACACGTTCAATCACACGTTTTCCGCCTAACATGGCCAAGGGCTTTGCAGGGAACCTCGTGGAGGCGTAGCGAGCGGGAATTATACCTATGAAACTCATTTTTATATTTTTTTAATCTTTTTTGTTGGTCTTTTGATAAAAATGTCGTACCTTTGCAAACAGAATGAGCAAGCATACCATTTATATCGGTTTAGGCACCAATGTCGAATGCGCTTCGCTGTTGTTGCAATCTGTCCGTCGGAAGCTGGGCATCGCCTTTCGTGGCGAGCAGCGTTTCAGCCAGTTGGTACAGACGGAACCTATTGATATCCAGAGCTCTCGCCCCTTCACCAATCAGGTGGCTTTGATTGAAACGATGGTACCTCCTACCCTCATCCGCTCACTGTTGAAAGGTATTGAGCGTGAGCTGGGCCGCAAGCCCGAGGATGTTCAGGAGGGCATCGTAAAGATTGACCTCGATTTGCTGTCGTTAGACGGCAAGATATTGAAGCCCGAGGATTGGGAGCGCGATTATGTGAAGGCTGCTGTGGCTGAGTTAACAGCGTAAACGACTATGTCCTGACATTTAACAGAAGACTCTCACTCACGTAGAGGACTACGGTGTGAGGGGTGTTTCGTTATTCAGGTTATCGAGCCCCATTACTTCTTCCTCCGATTCGACATCCGCATTCAGAGAGGTGCTACAAGGGTCAAAGCCCTCAGGCATCTCGAAAGGTTCTGTGGCGGAATATCCCAACGAAGGATCAGATAGTACGTTCTTGATGAAGCTAGCACAAATGGGAAGGGAGGCTGAAGCGCCTTGTCCGTAAGCCATACTGTTGAAGTGTACATCACGCTCATCGCCACCGACCCATGCGCCGAAGGCCAGCGATGGTGTGTAGCCGACAAACCAACCGTCGGAGTTGTCATTGGTCGTACCTGTCTTGCCACCCATAGGTGCAGTGACATTATAACGGAAGCGCATACGAGAGCCTGTACCGCCATCAATGACACCGCGCATGAGCACAATCATCTTGGCTGCGCTCTCCTCGCTGATGACTTCGTTCATGCGAGGCACAAACTCTCCCACCACATTGCCCTCACTGTCCTCAATGCGCGTAACAAAGAGTGGTGCCGTACGGATACCATGGTTGGCAAAGGCTGTGTAGGCTGATACCATCTCGATGACCGAGATGTCACACGGCCCTAGACAGAGAGACATGGAAGGATGGATGTCTTGATTCAGGATGCCAAATTCGTGCAGCAGACGAACGAAGGCACGGGGATTCAGTTGGCTCATCAGATAGGCGGAAATCCAGTTGTTGGACTGCGCCAATCCCCATTTGAGCGTAACCATTTCTCCATAGCGCGCACGGCTACCGTTGCGAGGCGTCCAGGTCTGATTACCCACATGGTATGTCGTCTGTACATTGGGGGCTACATCGCAGGGCGTCCAACCATTCTCCATTGCCAGGGCATAGAGATAGGGCTTGATGGTAGATCCAACCTGTCGGCGTCCCATCCCTGCCATGTCGTATTGGAAGTGGCGGTAATCCAATCCACCTACATAAGCTTTTACCTGACCATTGCGAGTGTCCATGCAGACAAAACCTGAACGTAGGAAGCTCTTATAGTATTTGATACTGTCCATGGGCGTCATCGTGGTATCAATGTCCCCATCAGGGGCATATACGGTCATCTCCACGGGCATATTGAAGGCTCGTTCTATCTCAGTGTCCGAGGCACCTGCATTGCGCATCATAATATAACGCTCACTCTGTTGCATCGCACGCTTGAGATTCTGCTGGGCCTTCTCCATGCTGATGGCGGCAGCATAGGGCGCATTGGCTTTTCCCTTACGCTCGGCATTGAAGAGCGGCTGCAAGTATTTGGCCACATGATTGAACATCGCCTCTTCTGCATAGCGTTGCATCCTGCTGTCAATGGAGGTGTAAATCTTCAAGCCGTCAGAATAGATATTATAATTGGAGCCGTCTTTCTTGTGGTTCTTGTTACACCAGCCATAGAGCGGGTCTTCCTCCCATGCCAGACTATCCTCAAAGAACTTCTGGTTCTGCCACGAAGCATATTTGCTGCGATCGGGTTTTTGAGCCATAAGCACTGTGCGCAGGTACTCACGAATATAAGTACCTTCGCCTTCCTTATGATCGACGCGATGGAAGTTCAGCGCCAGCGGCTGCGTCTCCAATGTATCCAGTTCCGCTTGTGAAAGATAGCCGGCCTTGAGCATCTGCCCCAACACGACATTACGACGTTCAAGAGCGCGTTCGGGGAAGCGAACGGGATTGAAAAAAGACGGGTTTTTGCACAAACCTATTAGCAACGCACTCTCGTTGATGGTGAGATTCTGTGGTTCCTTGCCGAAATAGGTCTTGGCAGCAGTCTTCAAGCCCACGGCGTTATGCAGGAAATCGAAGTAGTTGAGGTACATCGATACGATTTCCTCCTTCGTATAGAAACGTTCCAGCTGCACGGCAATAACCCATTCGATGGGTTTCTGCAACAGGCGTTCCATCGCAGAGTGTGCCGTCTCGGAATACAACTGCTTCGCCAGCTGCTGCGTGATGGTACTGCCACCGCCCGCATTCTTCTGCCGCATAAAACCTCGTTTGACGATAGCACGCATCAGAGCCTTAAAGTCGATGCCGGAGTGTTCGTAGAAACGGACATCCTCAGTAGCCACCAAAGCCTGAACAGTTGAGGGAGCGATATCGCTGTAATCCACGAAGATACGATTGGCTCGCTGGTAGCTCCAGGTTCCCAGGAGCTTGCCATCGGCCGTCAACACCTGCGACGCATATTTGTTCACGGGGTTTTCCAGATCTTTGAGGTCGGGCATATAACCGATATAGCCTTTGGCAATAGCCCAAAAGGCAATGACCACAAAAAGGATGACCGCCACGAAAACGGTCCAAATGGTTATAAAGAACTTCTTACGCATCTATTTTCTAATCGAAATGGGTTGCAAATATACGTCATTTCTCTCAAACGCGCACGCAGAAATCATGAAAAGTTATTATTTTGCACTATCTTTATAACTATTCACATTTGTGTGGCGGTGGTTTCAATCTTTTCAACTACATTTGCAAAGAGATTCACAGACCTTATCTATATGAATAGAAGTCTTGTTACCATTGCCGAACATTCGCGTGAGAAGATAGAGTATCTCATACGGATGGCACAGGAGTTTGAGCAGCATCCTAACCGTCTGCTTCTGCAGGGGCGCATTGTGGCAACGCTCTTCTTTGAGCCCAGCACGCGTACACGCCTCAGTTTCGAAACCGCAGCTAACCGCCTCGGAGCACGTGTTATCGGCTTCGCCGACCCCAAGGTGACCAGTGGCACCAAGGGCGAGACACTGAAGGACACCATCATGATGGTGTCCAACTACGCCGATGTCATTGTGATGCGTCACTATCTGGAGGGGGCAGCGCGCTATGCCAGTGAGATAGCTCCTGTGCCTATCATTAACGCGGGCGATGGTGCCAACCAGCATCCTTCACAGACGATGCTCGACCTCTACACCATCTATCAGACGCAGGGCACACTCGACAACTTGAATATTTACATGGTGGGTGACCTCAAATATGGGCGTACAGTACACAGCCTCCTCATGGCGATGCGCCACTTCCGCCCCACGTTCCATTTCATTGCCCCCGATGAGCTGGCAATGCCTGAAATCTATAAGGATTACTGCCGCGAGCATAGCATCAAATATGTCGAACATCAGGATTTCGATGCAGATGTCATTGCTGGTGCAGACATATTATATATGACACGTGTACAGCGCGAGCGCTTCACGGACCTCATGGAATATGAACGCGTCAAAGACCGTTATCTCCTAAAACTCGACATGCTGGCCAAAGCACGCGACAACATGCGAATCCTGCATCCCCTACCCCGTGTCAACGAAATTGAGTACAGCATTGATGATGACCCGCACGCCTACTACTTCCAGCAGGCACGTAATGGTCTCTATGCCCGTCAGGCCATCATCTGCGACACCCTAGGGATCACACTCGAACAGATTCAAAACGATTCAACCATTATCCCATGAAACGACAAGAACTGATCGTGTCCGCACTGGACCACGGCACTGTGATCGACCATATTCCCTGTGACCGGCTCTTTGAGGTCATCAACCTGCTGCATCTGGACCAGATGACCAGCAAGGTTACCATTGGCTTTAACCTCAAGTCCCACAAGATGGGGACAAAGAGCATCATCAAGATTGCCGACCGCTTTTTCACCGATGAAGAGCTGAATCAGCTTTCGGTCGTAGCACCCAACGTCACGCTCACGATTATTCGTGACTACGAAGTTGTTGAGAAGCGCGCCGTAGAACTGCCCCAGGAACTACATGGTATTGTGCACTGCAACAACCCGAAGTGTATCACCAATAACGAACCGATGTCAACACACTTCCATCTCGTTGACAAAAAGCAGGGCATTATCCGATGCCACTATTGCAACCACGAACAGAATATCAAACAAGTTAAGTTAGTATAACAAAATGAAACGAGACAACACAATCTTTCAACTCATTGATGAGGAACGCGCACGACAGGAGCGTGGTATTGAACTCATTGCTTCCGAGAACTTCGTAAGCCCGCAGGTCATGGAGGCCATGGGCTCACCCCTTACCAACAAATACGCCGAGGGTTACCCTGGGCACCGCTACTATGGCGGCTGCCAAGTCGTTGATAAAGTAGAACAACTGGCTATCGACCGCATTTGTGAACTTTTCGGTGCCGAGTATGCCAACGTGCAGCCTCACTCTGGTGCACAGGCTAATGCCGCCGTCTTCCTCGCCTGCCTGAACCCTGGCGATACTTTCATGGGGCTGAATCTTGACCACGGCGGTCACCTCTCCCACGGCTCCCTCGTCAACACTAGCGGTATCATCTACCGTCCCATCGGCTACAACCTCAACAAGGAAACCGGTCGCGTCGATTACGATGAGATGGAACAACTGGCCCTACAGCATAAGCCCAAGCTCCTCATCGGCGGCGGCTCGGCCTACAGCCGCGAATGGGACTACAAACGCATGCGTGAGATTGCCGATAAAGTCGGTGCCATCTTTATGGTTGATATGGCTCATCCTGCAGGACTCATCGCGGCAGGTCTTCTGGACAACCCGCTGAAGTATGCCCACATCGTCACTTCCACGACGCACAAGACACTCCGCGGTCCGCGTGGTGGTATCATCCTCATGGGAAAGGACTTTGAGAATCCTTGGGGCAAGAAGACACCAAAGGGTGTCACAAAAATGATGTCAACCCTCCTCAACAGCGCAGTCTTCCCCGGCATTCAGGGCGGTCCGCTGGAGCACGTTATTGCTGCCAAGGCCGTAGCCTTCGGTGAGGCGCTGCAACCTGAATTCAAGGAGTGGGCCTTACAGGTGAAGAAGAACGCTGCCTGCCTCGCCAACGAGCTTATCAAGCGTGGCTTCGACATCGTCAGCGGTGGCACTGACAACCACTCCATGCTCGTTGACCTACGCAGCAAGTACCCCGACCTCACCGGTAAAGTTGCTGAGAACGCCCTTGTTGCCGCTGACATCACAGTGAACAAAAACATGGTTCCGTTCGACAGCCGCAGCGCTTTCCAGACCTCAGGTATCCGCCTGGGCACACCAGCCATCACCACACGCGGTGCCAAGGAAGACCTGATGGTGAAGATTGCCGAGCTCATCGAACGCGTACTTAACGATCCCGAAAATGAGCAAGTCATCGCAGCTGTACGCACTGAAGTGAACGACATCATGAAGGGTTATCCCCTTTTTGCTTATTAATTTGAACAACGTTGGTGCATCATCACAAATACGATGCACCAGCGTAACAAAAACGATGCTGCATCGTTCTGGAGACGACGGAGCATCGTAAAGAAAACGACGGAGCATCGTCAGCATAACGATGCTCCGTCGTTTTGTAGGATGATGGCATCCTATTTCCCAATCAATCCTTTCCAACGAATGAACCAATTGTTCTTATCCATGAGTTTGCCCTGTAATGCGGAATTACGTTCACCAACACGTTTAGCCAGAATGCCGGGATCGTTATGGCGATAGGAATCACGCATCAAGTAACCGAAACGGAAGCCCTCGAAACAAGTCTCAAGTGCTGACTCGATATTCAGCAGACTATCCACGACCTCATACTGACGATCGGACAGTTCACGAGTCTGCTTCACATACCATGCCTTTTCGCGCACTTTCCAACGTTTCTGATAGAGGTCGCTGTAGGTCATCATGGTGGTGTTGTATTCATCCGCACGTGCAATGAAATCCGACATGCTCTCCTCAGGATCTTTCACAGGCATCGGGATATTCTCTCGATTCGTGAGAGAATCTACCAATTCCGGATTTTTACTTAGAAGATTATTCAGGAGAGTCGTTCCAGTACCCGTGACACTCACATAACGAGCAGGTTGCTTAGGATAGCTTTCCTGTTCGGTGTCGGGATCGGCATCCTTGGGATAATATTTTGGATTCATGAACGGGAAACCGCTACCGCGCTGGTGAATACCTATCTGTGTGACATTCCATGAAGGCATTCCGTCGCTTAAGGGGTCAAACACAGGCTGGTTTTCGGATGTCTCTGTAGAAAGCTGCGTGCAGAAGATACTGCGGTCATTAAATTTGAAATAACTCAAAGCTAAGGAATCTGATTTGGTGCACAACGACTTCACAAGGTCGTCCATCACATACTGATCCAGGCCCAACGATAGGATGTAGTACGCGAACTTATGACAAGCGGGGTATTTCTGACCGGCAAGGTTCAAGGCCTCGGCCATACGGAGGTATATATCTCCTGTGCGGTAGATGATGACATCACGCGTCGTAGATCCATAGGAGAATGTATTTCCTGAACGATTCATGGTAGCAAACTTCATGATGAATTGATACTCCGTATTGTCATACGTTTCACGTTCCAACAGGCTTCCTAGACGCATATCACCATCATAATAGCGCTGACGCATATTCTCAGGAACAGCCTGGGTTGTCAACGTCACATACTCAGGATCGGTGGCACCCGTTGGCTTATACATTTCGCCGAACACCTGATTACTACTGTAGTCAATACAAGGCTGCGAGGGAACAAAGCTGGCAGGCTCTTGAGTCAAATCATTCATGCAATACAGGTGTAACAGCTCATTGTAATGACCTTCTGTTGCCACAGAGTCCATTGCAATCACAGAAACCACCTCGTCCCCGGTTCCGCCAAAACTTTTATTGTCAATATAATACCATACAGCACTTTGCCTAATCGGATAGGAAGTCTCAAAGTTTCCAGAATTAAAGCTCCAACGGTCACGATAACGATATACTACATTGACATGCTTATAACTCGCATTGTTTATAGAATTACCCTGTGAATTCGGTGTCCAGATGATGTAGTCATAGTAATACTTAGCTGCTTGGAAGGCCAATTCGGGGTTCTGTTCGATGGAGGCTTTCCACAAATACAAATCGCCTAACACCAACTGGATTGGTATCACACTCATACGAGAAGGAGTTGAACCACTATAGCCCGGACGACCAGGATTGCCATGATAGGGATAAAGGTACTCCCTTGCCCAGTCCAGATAAGGTTCCAGATCGCTGATGAATTCCTGACAGATCTGCTGCAGATTCATCTTGGGAGCATTCTCCAGGTAACTTTCGGCATCCTCGAAGGAAAGGATAGGATCCTTTACAATGGGAATATTCTCACCATAGATCTGTCCCAGCTGCAGATAGAGCCACGCGCGGATACTGCGCACAGCCAAGGCTTCAGCACGTAACACGAAGTACGCCTGTGCCTGACCGTTCTGGTAACGTTTCTCTGACAGCTCGGTGTCGGCGTTGGCCAGAAAATAGTTGCAGTTGTTGATGACAGCGTAGTAGTCACGCGGGTTGTTGTAGGGGTTGTCATTGCTGACATTGAAGTCGGCAATCTCCTTCAGGCTGGCGTCAGCCGTATTGCTCACATTCACCAAATCACCACGCAGCTCTCCAAAAAGATTCGTGCGCACACCGATTTTCTGAAGTTGTGACAGGATACCAACAAATGTATTGACAGTGTCATTGGCACTTTTCAGGGTATTATCATCCACATACAGGACATTCTCATTACCCATGTCAAGCATATCGTCGCATGAGACGAAAGCTGTGGCGCCCATTGCCAGTAACATGGCAGGCAGGATATATTTGATGTGTCTCATATCTTATTTCGTTTAACGTTTTTCGTTTAACGTTTATTTTAGAGGTTGATTTTCACACCTACGTTGAACATACGTCCCGAACTGAGATAGCCACGGTCAATGCCTTGTTCAAGGACACTGTTACCCATGGACATCTCTGGGTCGGAACCCAGGTATTTGGTAAAGGTCAGTAGGTTGGTACCCTGTGCCCATACGGTGATACCTTGGATGTACGTATTATTGATAGGCAGCTTGTAGCTGATGGTCACATTCTTCAAACGCAGGTAACTGCCGTCTTCTATCCAACGATCGCTGAAAGCGCTGTTACCCATGGGGTCACCATAGTAGGCACGCGGCATATCGGTCACCTGGCCTTCATAGCTCCACCGGCTCAGCATCGCTGTGCTTTGGTTCATGAAACGGCTGCCAGACTCCAGTTGCTGGCGCATATAGTTATAGATGTCACCACCCAAGCTGTAGTTGAAGCCGATGTCCAATGTGAGACGCTTGTAGCTCAAGGATGTCCAGATATTACCATAGATATCGGGATTGGCATCGCCGATAAACACGCGGTCATCATCATTGATGATACCGTCGCGATAATCGTATTCGCCAGCTGCATTTGGCGTGTCATGGTGAGTAATCTGATCGACATACTTTACATCACCACTGGTGAAATAATCACGGGTGACGCCATCGGCGCGCAGACGATAGAGCCCGTCACGGGCTGCTTCTTCTGCCGTAGCGTAAACGATGGTTCCATTGTCGGTGCTAGCTGTCTGCAAACCATAGAAGCCATTGACACTGCGACCCACTTGGCTGCGGATGGTAGCACCTAATACGGTGTGATCCTCATATTGGGCATCGTCGGGTAATGCTGTCAACTCATTGATATAATGTCCAACACTAGCACCAAGGCTCCAGTTCCAGTCATTCATCGAGATGATATGTCCCGAGAGATGCACGTCAAAGCCATGGTTTTCCATGCTACCGCCATTGCTCCAGCTCTGGTCGATACCCGACAGGAAGTTCATGCTACGTAACGTCAGTAGGTTGTTAGTCCAACTATGGAAGTAGTTGAAGCTGGCGGAGAGGCGGTTATTGAGGAAGCGACCTTCTAAACCCACATTAAAGCGACCAGTGCTCTCCCATTGCAACTCCGTATTACCGATGTTCTCAAGACTTAGGCCCGGAATCTGACCAAGGTACAAACTGCTCTTGAAATAGGTGTGGGAAGCATCAAAGGGAAGTGCGTCGTTTCCACTCAAATTGTAACCAGCTGTCAGCTTCAGGTAATCAATACCCTTCACATCGAACCATTTTTCGTTACTGATGACCCATCCCGCCTGGATACTGGGGAACAAGCCCCATGCCACGCCGAAGAGTTTCAGACCACTCTTGGCATTTTTACCGAACTGAGAGTTGGTATCCATGGAGAAATCCGCCTGCAAGTAGTAGCGGTTGGCGTAGTTGTACTTGGCTTGTGCGTACCAAGTCAGAGATGCCCAGTTTTCAATGGAGCCACCAATGCGACGATATCTCTCAACTGTGCTGGAAATCTGCGGGGTCTTATCATTTCCCGTATTGTAACCCGTCTGACGGGTCAGAGAGTAGCTCTCGTTCATGAAACGGAAGCCGCCAAGCAACTCTATGCTGTGTGCATCATAACGGTTCTTCCACTCAACCCTGGTATCACTGAGGATGCTGTTCTGCTTGCTGTAAAGCGAGCCGATCATGTTGGACATCTTTTCATTACCAGTATTCAGCGATGCCACGCGGAATTCGGGGACACCGTTCATGGGGATGTAATATTTCTCATTCGTGTTCACCAGTGAATAGCTGAACAGAGAGGAGAGAGAGAGATGCTTATTGGGTTTCCAAGAGGGCGTGATGGAGAGATTCAGATAGGAATTGTCAAAGTAGTTCTTGTTCTGTGCCGTACCATATTCCAAGATGGCCAACGGATTCGCAAGTTCATAGTTGGCATTCGTCAATTGTGACACCTCAGCCAGGTAGTCTTCCTGGTTGATATCCAAGTGCGCATCACTGATGATACCAGGTCCATTAGTACCTGCCACAAAGCTATAGGGACTGAGCATAGGTGATTTGGCATAGCTCAAGAAGTTGAGCGATGTCACCGTGCCGTTCTCGTAATCGGCGGGAGCGCCAGTATCATACAACTTACGTGTCGTGTTACTGAAAGATGCATCGAAGCGTACATTCACCCAGTCCGACAACTTGATATCCGTGTTGAAGCGGATGTTCAAACGATTGTAGTTGGCTTCTTCAATGGTCTCGGTGCCATGGTTATACCCCAGCGACAACATATAGTTGGCCACCTCACCACCACCTTGAACACTCAAACCATAGCTCTGCTTGACAGCCGTCTGGAAGACACCATCCGTCCAGTCTGTATTGTTATTATACTTGTTCACCCAATAATAATTGGGATTGTCGGAACGTAGGAACTTGAATGTTTGAAGCGTTGTGCCTGTTGTACTCAATAAATCACTGGCGTATGTTTTGAACTGTGAACCATCCATAACGCTATAGTGACGCGGCGCAGTTTCCACGCCTACATTAACCGTAGCAGCGATGCGAGTTGCCAAAGAAGTGTTACGTTTCGTCTTGATGACGATGACACCATTGGCACCCTTGGCACCATAGAGGGCAGTACCGTTCTTGAGCACTTCCACGCTCTCGATGTCATTCAAATTGATATTAGATAGCACATCGTTATAGAAGCCCGAGTGCAACATCTCACGACCATACTGCATATCCGTGATGACACCATCAATGATAACAAGGGGCTGCGCATTGGTCAGATAGCTGCCGACACCACCGATCTGCATATAACTACCCATACCGGAGAGGCCGCTACGCTGATTGGTAAGCACGTCTGCACCCAACTGGTTCTGTATCTCGGATGCCACATTCACAGCATTAGAGAACTCGAAATTCTTAGCGCGGGCGACATTCATGATATTGTCATCCTCGTCGTAGAGTGCTGGTGCCACATCACTGTGCAAAATGATGTCGTTCAACTTACCGCTCTTGTTCAAACCCACACGAACCGTGTTGTAACCCGGCAGCGTCACATTGATGGCAGAGCAGTAAAGAGGTACTTTCATGGTGAAATCACCATTCTCATCAGTCAGCGTGGAATAGCCGTCACCCACAATAGACTGCACGAGGACACCCGCCAGAGGCTGATGGCCCTGAGGGCTGACGACCTTACCTGAAATCTCACGCACGGCCTCATCTTTCTTCGTTGCCTTGCGGATATGGCGAACGACAACGGTGTCTGCATCATCCACGTCCATGTCGTCCTGGGCAAAGGCGATGCCCGGCAACATAAGGAACATGGAGAGACAATATAAGCTTAGTGATTTCATTCTTTATATTCTTTCAGGTTAGACAAATCAGATAATTCCAGCTTGAAATCCCGAGCTTCCTGCTCTGTCTCAAACGGGATATAGATAATTCTGTTGATGCGCAAGATATTGGACTTCGTCTTGTTGTTCATCTCGGAACGGCTGGCCGTGGAATAGAAACGATAGCGCTGGGTGGGTCCCATACTGGTAAACGCATTGTACGAGGCAAAGTTAAACTTATGAGCCTTGTCAATACAGATAAGCTCTACAGCATCTCCCTTGGCCTCGAAAGTCGTTCCGCTTCCGTGTGTCTCTCCAGCGGGCAGTGACAGCGTCGTCTCTCGTCCGAAATCACCAGCGTCCGGATCTACTTTATCCGTGCTACTGGCCGTCTTCTCATTTCGTTCACTGAAATAGACTCTGAAGGGCACCGGCAAAATCTTTTCCTCATCATAATTGGCACGGGCATATTCCGGAACCATCACCACATAGACATTATAATATAGATTGGAGAAGGTGTTCTGCAAGTAGAAATAGACATTCGTATTCAGGTTGGCAGTATTCTTGTATGTAGCTGGCTCCATTTCCACATACTGCTTATCCCGTAACTCCGGGAACGTTATCTCCTGATCGTGGTAGATGACCTTATCCTCTATTTTGCGGGTGTTATAAGATATCACCGATGAATAGGTCTCACTGCCCTGAGGTTTGATAAGACGCGGCTTGAAGTTACCATACACCCATGGTTGGATATATCGTTTCCAACGGAATGTCAACGTGTCAGCGATGCGACCCGTTGCATCTTCATACAGCAGACCGTTGGAGCATTGGGTGGGTGTCAAGCCGGCCAGGATGCCATCATCTATCATTGGGTGGTGGAAGACATTCAGGCCCCAATAGTCCTTCGTATTCCAATAGAATGTATTGGTGAGGGAATCCTTCTGCAAGTCCTGAGAGCGTCGCTGGATATGGGTATTGAAATAACGACCCATGTTAACGGCCATGCGCGCATTCATCTGACGGATGGAGTCGCGGTTCGCCAACCGGCTGTCATCAACATACTTAAACCAGTTGTAGTATTTATCATACTCCTTTTTCCATTGTTCTTTCGTGGGAGCCAGATAGATATAGGAGCTGTCTTCACGCTCGATGTAACCCAGCCAACCATAAAGATTATTGGACAGACGCATGACAGAGTCGGCATAGACAATCTCACCATCCACGACATCCTGCATCACAGAAGCCTGCTCGTCCAATGTATAGACATCGAACATCCGATAGAGGTGTGCTGCGCTGTCAAGGGATTCTTTCTGATCCAGGATTTCACGCAGATTGGGAAAGAAAGTCTGCTTGCGTTGCAGCTTGTACATCACGCCGTTGGATGCGATGATGTTCTTGTCAAGATAGGGAACATCATTGAGGGCATTGGGCGTCATCACCATATACTTGCCGTTCCACATACGTACGGAATCTTTGGTGAGGGAACTCACCGAACGGCCGGCCATCGCCATGTGATTTTGCATGAACTGCGTGATGGCAGTATTGTCCTGATCCTTACGGAGATTGCCATTGTTATCTACTTCACGTTTCTGGGACTCATAAAGAGCTATAACGCTGTCCGCCTGTTCCTGCGAGATGACAGGAGCCCACAGCGTGAAGGACTGAGGGGATTGCAGGACGGCATCGTAACCCACATGCTGAGCCACTCGACTGAATGGTTTCAGGGCGGGATCCGCGAGGACATGCTCCCACAGTGTGGGGGCATCGACAATGCCGGCACCTACTCCATCGCCATAGTGCTCATCCCAAGCATCGGTACATGACACCGTAGCCAGCGGCAGCACCGTTAATGCAAGGAACGTTTTGAAATATTGTTTCGTCTTCATAATCTGAATGTATATGCTTATTCTTGGGATTACGATGATTAGAGGTCGTCCTCACCGGCGCCTTCGGTGTCAATGCCATAGACGCTTTTGGGAACGATTTCAATATAGTCGAACATCAACTCAGCACCGCCCTCCGACCATACGCTGCGAATGCGAATGGTATGAATTCTGTCACCTGAAAGGTGGCCCGTATAGATGACACGGCGAATAGTGTTCGCAATGTTACAGAACGGATGCGAGTTGTTCAGCGCCAAATCCTGGTCCTTCAACGGGCTGGCATTGTTGATATTGATGCAGCGAACGCTGGCAGGACCATGATACCACCCTTGATTGTGCAGGTCTTTCTTGTTCTGATCAGCATTCTCCATATACTTGGCGGTGTTGTCGTTGGCGAGAAGCTTCTGCCAGCCTGTCTTCTCCTCCCACCCTGTAGAACGCATATCAAGAGGGATACCCTGAGGCCGACCATCCACATAGAACTGACCGATTCCACGACTGGGAATCAAGGCGAAGCCCAAACGAATCTGATACTGGCCATCGGGCACAGGTGGCAACTGGAAGGTCATGTCATACAAGCCTTGGTCGGAGCGAAGGTTGAACTCATCGCCTTCATAGCTCCAGTAGTAGTTACGCGCACCCTGATAAATGAAGTCGCCGTCGTTGCTGGATTCTACATTGTCAAGATAACCTGTCGGGAAGATGTAGTTCTTGCAAGCCGTCGTCTTACTATCGGTCGCATCGTTAAGGAGGTTGGTCTGCATCGTGCGGATGTCATTGTTCATCAACTCGGGCCAGAAGGTATAAAGGTCCATACGCATACGTGCGTTGAAGACATGCTCACGGGTGTCCTTTCCATAATCTATCAGGCGGTCGATGTAGTAATACACACCATTCTCACAGTTCTGGTCGTTACGCATCTCTTCTACCACATCCTTCAGGACAATCGCACCGCGCTCATAAAGATTGGGGCGACGGGGATCATATATATGGTTAAGATAGAGTACACCAGGCTGATTGTCCAGAGATGTCTGCTCATCATCCTTATGGAACTCATTGTTCGGATAGACGCACTCAACCTTTAGTGTGGAGAGCGGGTTCATAGTGGGATACCACTCCGTGGGATTAATAAGCGTGCGCAGGATGGTACAATTCGTGTAGAGTTTCTCATAGACACCGCGACGGTCCAGCAGATGATAGGCCATCAGCTTGTGCAAGGGGTTACGCGGATCCTTCAGGGCTGCAGCATTACTACCATAGTAGCTCTCCCCTGCCCCTTCGGGATACACGGTGCAAGCATACTCATACATGTCTTGCCACGTATAGATGTTCTTGCTATATGTCACATCATCATACTCGCTGTAATGGTTGAGCACCTCATCAGGCACACAGAACGCCGTGTAACCATAGTTGCGGGTACGGGGCACCCAGCACCAGTTGTTATGGTTATCAGAGTGATAGAGCCCTTCCCTCTCCTCGAAGTCGTGATAGTTATAGGACTCATCCTTACGACGTACCATATCATCGTTAAGACCAGTCAGCATAAGGCACTGTGCCCAGATGGTAAGCGTGGGGTCTTTTTTGATGACATCTGGGAGGAGGTCACTAGAGGCACGTACCATGCCGTCCACTGGATGCACAAAGCCATTCAGCACGGTGTCATTGGCCAGTTCATAGATGACCTTTCCGGTGCCATTAATGATGAATGTGGAAACCTCTTCCTCGCCATATTCAGTTTGTATGGTCATGGGAACCTCCTCCAACTTCAGGGCACGGCCCAACATATTATTCTCCTCCATGAAGGTGATGCCTCGAAGGTCGGAAAGGGCTAAGGCGCTGGAGGCGATGGTCATCGTGCTTACCAACGTATCACACTCTTCATTGGATATCTGCTCCACCGATGAGAAACCGATAGACGCCAAGTAGCTGTTCACTGCTGCATTCGTAGGGGCAAAGCAGGTATAGGTACCGTAGGTCGAGAAAAGGTCCATCTTTCCAGCTTTCTCCACCATGCGGGCAAAGAGCGAGAAGTCTTCATTCTTCTTCAGAAAATCACTCAACATATCCTTCTGCTCAGTCTTCTGATACTCCTCGGGAATATCATCCTTACATGACGCAACGCTCATGGTCAACAGGAGCAGCGCTGTCATGAGAGTAAGAACGGGAAGTTTATAATACTTTTTCATAATGATACAATGATTTATGTCGATGATTAGGATTCATCCTCGTCATCGCCTTGATGATAGATTCCTTTCTGATTAAGATTCGGGTTCTTCTTGACCTCGTTCTTGTTGTAGGGCCAGAAAACGTGTGCCCAGCTGGGGTATGGCTTCGATGAGCTACGAGAGCCACATTTGGCAGGAACGCTGTTGAGATCGCTAAGATCATACCCTGCCTGACGACTGTAGCGAAGCATATCAAACCAATTCTTGCCTTCGAACAAGAGTTCGGCGCGACGCTCATTACGCAACAACTCTTGCAACTGGTTTCGATTACGGGTAGCCTCATGTGTATTTTTCAGCTGACTAGCAGGATTGGTGACCGAACGGTTGCAAACCACTTCAATCAGCTCAAAAGCCTTGGCCCATAAAGCCAGATTGGTTTCTGACGTGGCATCATCAGTAGATTTCATCATGTAGGCTTCGGCCTCCATCAACATGACATCAGTCAGGCGATAGAATATCCAATTGCGATCCAAATATGAAGTGAGGGTAAATGGCGTTAAACCGGAAGATGAATAATTGATGAATTTGCCGCCCTCGGCATAAATGCCGAAGCGGTTTGCAACACCTTTACGGATGACACCTTCATTGTAACCATCATCTACCAGCATACTACAGAAATAACGGGTATCGTAGCCATTTCGGAACACCGACCACTTGCCACTGGCGCCCTGCGCTTCGTTGACAAGATCATTCATGGGGCGCAGGTAACCGGCACCACTATTAACCGTGCCGTACTTGTCATTTCCATTACCAGATCCATAAAAGTCTCCCACCGCCGAATTCTTGATGTAAGGACTGGTGATACCTTCGTTGTTGAACGATAGCTCGAAGAGACTTTCATAACTGTTACCTATGCCGAAAACGGCAGTGAAAACCGTGTTGGGAGAGGTAGAGGTGTTCCTGTAGAGATAGCCGGTAAAGTTACCCGAAGAAGCAGCTATCGCCTCCGGGGCATAGGTGCCACTCACCATGACACTGCCATAGTTCTTCTCGTAATCACGCTTCTTAACCGCCAGGATTTCATCAGCACACGCAATCACCTTGTCATAGTCACCACGCCAGAGATACATATCGCACAGCATCGCATTGATGGCCGAGCGTGTAATGCGATTACAGTTTGTGTTGATGGTTCCGTTATCACCATCATAGCTATTCGTAGCTGCGTAGTGGTCGAGAGCGTTAGACTTCACGGACTCCAAGTCAGCAATCAACTCATTGAGGATGTTGTCGAAGGAGGTGACAGGGAGATTCTGCACTTCATCTTCCTGCTGCACCGCATCACGATAGAAAGGAACGGCATCAAAGGCACGGATGAGATACCAGTAGCAGAGTGAGCGAAGCGCCGTCATCTCAGCAATGGTAGCTTGCATGTCACTCTGTCGGTAAGCAGGGTCTTTCTCATGTACCTCAGGAGCCATTCGAATCACCGTATTGCACTTATTGATGACATGATAGAATGATGCCCAGTTGGTAAACTGGTTGGAGGGTAATAAATTATTTACCAGAGCCTGGTAAAGGTCATCGAAACCACTCACGTCTGATCGTCCATCTACATCCTTACCACGAACTTCTCCCCATACAATACAACGGGCGATGAAATCATGTGCCTGCATGGCCGTATAGCATCCAGCCACCATCTGGTCCACATCCTTTTTCTCATCCCAGAAATTATCCTCCGTGACCATGTCACGTGGCGTAATCTCCAAGAAATCACCACAACTGACCAGCAGTAGCCCTGCACATAGGAAGCAGGTATGCTTGATAATGTTTTGAATGATCTGTTTCATAATTAGGTAATATCTTTAGGATGAGTTTAGAAACCAATGGTTAGACCTACAGTGTAAGACTTCGAACGCGGGGTCTGATTGTTATCTGTCGTCACACCATAGCCACCATAGCCGATTTCAGGATCCACGCCCGAATACTTGGTGAGACAGAAGAGGTTGTTGGCGCTCACATACACGTTGAGCTGTTTCATGTGCCACTTCTTCAGAATCTTGGGATCGATGCTATAGCTGAGCTGGAGGTAGTTCAGACGAAGGAAGCTACCATCCTCCACGAAACGGTCACTAACCAGCGTATTATAGTTCATGGAATTCTCGGCACCACCGTTGAGGGCACGTGGGATAGTGGTCACGTCACCTTCCTTACGCCAGCGGTAGTTGACGGCCTGACTCTGGTTACTGTTGCTAGTCATGGATTCCATGTTCAAACGGGCCATATTCAGGATGTCGTAGTTCACGCGGTAGTTGAACTGCGCATTCAATGTCAAACGCTCATAGTGGAGCTTAAAGCCGAAACCACCGGTCAGCTTAGGCAGTGAGTTGCCCAAATAGACGATGTCATACTTGTCAATATTACCGTCGTGGTTCACATCCTCGTAAATGGCATCACCTCCCTTAAAGGCATAACCGACGCGTGAACCGTCTTTATATCCAAAGCGTTGCTGAATGGGGTTACCCTCTGCATCACGGATATATTCACCATTCTCATTAACAGCCACGGGGAACGTAATACCAGCATTCAGGCAATCCTGCAAGGTCTGATAGCCTTGATTGGCCAAGGCTTCCGGCATCTTACCACGAGTGATATTCTTTGCAGTTTCATAGGAGTACTGATATACACCCTTGCTACGGAAGCCATAGATGGAGCCGAATGGGTTGTTAATCTGCACACGCTGTGCGACACTAGCGTTTTTCTCCTCCCAGTCAATGTTCAATGTTTCCAGAATGAGGGGATCCATCTCGGTAATCACGTTGCGGTTGTTGGCAAAGTTCACGTTGAGGTCAAGATAAAACTTACCTTTCTTCAACAGACGTTCACCCAAAATCTGGAACTCCCAACCCTTGTTGACCATGTCACCCACATTACGGTATGCCAAAGAATTCCAGCCGTTTGAACTGGGAATACCAGCCTGCCACATGAGCATGTCCTTAGTGGTCTGGTGGTAGAGCTCCACGATGAACTTCAGGCGGTCTTCAAAGAAGCCGAGGTCAAAACCTACGTTGAAGGTGTACTTATTCTCCCATTTCAGATTCGTCAGTTTAAGACCATTGGGATTCATGGAATAAGTGCCGAGGTAGGGAGCCCCCTGTGAGAAGCTGTTCATATAAAGGTAGTCAGCAGTTGGTGGGTTACCTACCCAACCCCAACCGGGACGCACACTAAGCATACTCATTTTTACCTTGTCGCGGACAACCTTCATCCATGGCTCGTCGATGATATTCCAACGACCAGAGATGGCAGGGAACCAACCCCATCGGTTGTTAGGACCGAACTTGGTCGTTGCATCCAGACGCATGGAGAAATCCAACATATAACGGCTCTTGTAGCTGTAGTGTGTAGAGAACGTATAATAGAGACTGCGCCACTCACTAAAGCCACTGCCCATACCGGTGGGATAAGCACCTGATGTAACGGTTGATAATCTTTCAGGCAGACGATACACACTGGTATTCTGGCTACTGGAACTACCACTCACCAGCTGGAAACGGCCGAGAGCCAAGAGGTAATGGTCTTCGTTCTTGAAGTGAGGCTGGAACGTCAGCGTATGTGTGGTCGTGAAGGCCAAGTTCTTACGACTGAAGCTATAGGCACGACCAGTTTCATAATAGGGTAAATTCTCTAGTGAACGTGGAAAATGTTGATCTACGTAGTCGTTATAGACATTCATCACCACACGACCATTGTATCGCAGCTGATGGCTGTTGTCATCAAGACCGAGCAGCTTGTACTCTAACTCCAGTTCCGGCGTAATATCATAGGTCGTCTGGTCATTTTTAGCTTTCTCTGCAACGGCAAGCGGGTTATGAAGATTACGCTGGTCGTTGAAGCGGTTGGAGAAAGGATTCGTGCCACCGACAATCTCGGGATCGTGATGATTGGTAAACGCATAATCAGGCACAAGGTAGTATTCACCCGTATTATATTCATTGCCATCAGCATCGCGGTCGTAACGGTATGGTGAGAGATTCGGCATCTTCCTGCGAGCGATGTCAATCAGTCCTTCGTAGTTACGATTGTTCTTGGTGTATGTCAACGCGAAGTTGGAAATAATCTTGATACGGTCGTTGACGTAGTAGTCAAGAGCCATACGCGTAGAGAAGCGGTTGAGTTTCTGTTTGATGACGGTACCCGTCTCATGGTCGTAACCACCGGAGATGCGGAACAGGGTCTTGTCATCACCACCAGAAATACTGATGTAGTGGTTTTGGCGCAGACCATTCTGCTGCACAAGATCCACCCAGTCCGTGTTCTTGTTGAACATCAGGTACTCAGAGTCTGACTCCACATAATTGAACTCAGGGATGCTGGAGATGAGAGTCTGCTGTGTCGGGTTGAAGTAGGCTTCCTTCAGCATCATGGTATATTGATCACCTGTCAGCAGATCAATGCCCTTCGGCTGGTGTGTCATAGTCAGCTTCACGGAGTAGCTGACCTGCGGCGCACCCTTACGTCCGCGCTTCGTGGTAATTTCTATCACACCATTAGCACCCTGGGAGCCCCAAATGGCCGTAGCAGCAGCATCTTTCAGCACCTTGATATCCTCGATATCCTCCGTGTTCACATTCAGGAGCTGTGCGAACTTCTCTTCATTGGCTGTCGCCGTGTCGAAGTCACTCATGTCCACGTTCCACACGTTGCCGTTCACAACGATCAGCGGTTCGTTGCTAGTGAGCGTAGATACCGTGGAGGCACCACGCAGGCGCATACTTGAACCGGAACCCAGGTCACCGCTGTTGGCCACGATATCCAGACCGGCGATACGTCCTTGCAGGGCCTCATCCACCGAGGTGATACCGAGTCCTTCGAATTCCTTTGCAGAGATGCCCTGCGCAGAGAAGCTGACCTCACGCTCGGGAATAGCCAGACCTGAGGTTTTCAATTTCTTCTTGGCCGTGACCTGGACCTCGGTCATCTGTTTCGCATTCTCTTCCATCTTCACCTTGAAGACGGTCTTATTAATGGGCAGCGTAATGGTTTTGAAACCCATATAGCTGAACTTCACCTTGTTCTTCTGACTCTTGACAGGAAGCACGAAGTTACCATTCATATCCGTCACGGTGGCGTTGACCATACGGTTGGATGCATCAATCTCCACCACATTGACACCCGGCAGTACATCGAAGTCATCACTGACTGTACCGCTGATGCGGGAGATTTGTGCCATAGCCAGTGAAGAAACCAGCAGCAGGCCCATCGTCATATAAATTTTCAGTGCTTTCATCTGTTATAGTACTTTAGGGGTATCATTTGACTGGGGTGTTTCTTGCGAATGGGTGACGGCCCCGACCCTGACTCTGGTTCTGGTTCGGGTTCTGTGGGAATCGGCAACCATTCTGGATATACGGGCGAGGGGAAACCCGCCGGCAGGAATTGGCTCGCATCATAGTACAGAGCCTTGTCTATCAAGTGTGTTACCACATAGGACGAAGAGAAGATAGTCCTGTCGGATTTGGTGAACAAATACTGACGTGACATCTGGTTACTATTGACATCGTCATCAATCACATTAGCGATGACACCACTTTCGTGTCCTTGGATGCGATAAGT